>Ga0180221_1000621_pt1 | contig 28805 bp, 32 predicted proteins | sample eDN5th37CKraftMG_FD_151339 | JGI IMG/M metagenome (GOLD analysis project Ga0180221, IMG submission 151339) | Enriched Miracle-Growth compost microbial communities from Emeryville, California, USA - eDNA 5th pass 37_C Kraft MG (version 2) (version 2) ...
TCGCACTGCGCCGTCGCGATCGCGGAAATCTGCGACATGTCCGTGGGGTTCGGCACCCACTCGTTGCCCGCGTAGCTGAGGAAGAGACCGTACGTCACCTCCGAGCCCGAGCACGCGACACCGACATAGGTGACGGCGCGGTGGTCATCCTCGACGGAGAGCTGCAACGCGGCGCGCAACTGATGGGAATAGAGCGAGCGGTGGCAGCCCTGATCGGACCAGCGGGCATTCTCCTCGATGAAGGCCTTGTCGCCGATCTGCTTCCAGGGGCCGATGCGCGCGGGATAGCCGCCGAGATCGGCACCGGCGCGCGAGCCATAATCGGCGGCGCGGTCGCGCGAGAAGCGCACGGGAACATCGGGGTTACCTTCGCCGGAGGCGAAGCTGTCACCCATGCCGACGATGAGCAGGTCGCGAACCTGCACGTCCTGGGTTGCCACCTCACGGCCACCGATCTCCACGCTCACGGTGGCGCCCGCCGGATAGGGGATATCGAAACGCACTTCCTCGCTGCACGGCTGCGTGACGGCATCGCCGCGCACAGGCCCTCCGCGCGGCGCGGTGAGCCACGTGCAGCTCAGGCCGCTCGCCTCATCGACATTGTCGATACGGAGGATGACGCGATGGGACGTGGGATTGATGTAGCTCTTGCCGTCCTTGCAGGAGAAGCGGTTGGTGCGCGCATTCCAGCAGGTGTCACGGAACATCGTCTCCGCCCAGCCATTCTCGTGGCGTGTCGCCAATGCCTGCTCGGCCGCGAGGATGGGACGCTGAAGCTGGTCGGCGGGGGGCAGCGCAAGGAAGGTTGCGCGGTGCACCTCCGTGTCGGAGGTGTCGGAGAAAAAGCGGAAGGAATTTTCGACACGCCAGGAGATCTGTGGCAGCGGCAATGGCGCCATCTGCGCCAGGGCCGAGTTGCCCAGCGCCGCCATCGATACGAGCAGCGCCATTGCCCGGGCTGCTGTTCGCGACATCAGCTTCTCTCCTTGCCCTTCGCGGGGGGCCTAGAGCCGCCCGCGTCTCCGTGCCCAGAAGATCCGCCATACGCGTGACAGTGGTGAGATCGCGGCTTCTTCGGAAGCGACTTCGGCACCGAGCCTCTCCAAAGCCGCCAAATAGGGCCCCACGAGGGCAACCGGTAGCACGGCCGGGCGCACATATGCAGGTGCCGTGCGGCTGGCGCTGCGCGTTTTGCCAAGCCATTCCCGCGCCTCGGCCATCACCGGTTGCACCGCCGGTTGCCAGCCGGCAACCGCGCCATCGCCGAAGGGATTGCGCCCGAGGGCGCATAATGCCGGCAGTGCCCGAAGTAATTGCACGCGTCCGTAGGCTTGGCCCGCCGCCGTGATAAGCATCTGCGCGGCTGCGGCGTTCTCGCCGCTCTGCGTTGGCGACATCTGCTCGAGCCGGAGCGCTGCCAGACGAAAGGCCGCACCTTGGGCCGCACCCGCAAAGGTGGAAACCGCGCCGGCCTCGGCCAGCGCGCCGGGGTAGAGAAGACCGTTGTAGGCATCGATGATGGCGATGAGGTCGCCCGCGGGAAGGCCGGTGCGGGCCAGCATCGCGCGCACGGCATCGGCAAGCGGCGCGCCGGTCTCGAACACCGGCGCAAAAGCCTCCAGCGCATCGCGCCACCACTGCAATCTGATTTCGCCGATCGCAGGCTCGCGCACTCTGAGAGCGATGCGCGCGATCTCCCCGTGGAAAGCGGCGAGGGCGAGCAGATCGTCGCGTGCATCGGCGGGCGAGAGCAGCGCGGCGAGATAGCGGTCGTAGTCGAGGTCGCGCGCCTCGGACCGCACTATGGCCGCCGAATTGCGTCGGCCCGCGTCATCCATGCTTCGGCCCTCCGGGCGTATCGCGATCAACCCGCTTCGTTCAATCGACGGCGATCAGGGCCGCAGCAAAATCCCGTCCCTCCGCCAGCAGCACGTTATATGTGCGCGCCGCGGCCCCGGTGCTCATGGGCTCGAGCCCGATTCCGGCTTCGGCGAAAATGCGGGTGATGGTGGCGGGCGGGAGCCGATGCTCGACGCCGGTGCCCAGCAGCACGAACGTGCCGCGGGACATCTCGGTGAGAATCCGGATGCAGCTGTCGGGCGTGAGCTGGGCCAGATCGGCGACGTCCCAGCCGTAGATGCCGCTCGGCACGATGAGCAGCGATCCGCGGTGGCTCATGTCGGCAAAGCGGAACCCACCGTTGCCATAGGCATCGATGGGCGCGCGGCCCGGAAACTGCGCTCGGCCAGTCATTGCTGGACGGAGCAGCAGGTCAGGCCTGCCGCCCCGCCTTGTTCGTGGCCGCCAATGCGCCGGCGGCGGGCACCTTCGCGGCGGCCGCGCTGACGCCCGAGGCTTCCTTGTTGGCGACCGACGGGTGCACACCGACGCCCTCGCGCTTCACGCCGAGATAGCCGAGCAGCGGCGCGGCGATGAACATCGAGGAATAGGTGCCGATGACGATGCCGAAGAGCATGGCGAAGGAGAAGTTGCGGATCACCTCACCGCCGAAAACGAGGAGCGCGATGATGCCGACGATGGTGGTTAGACCGGTGAGGATCGTGCGCGAGAGCGTCTCGTTGATCGACAGGTTCAAGAGCTCCGTCAGGTCCATGCGCTTATACTTGCGCAGGTTTTCGCGGATACGGTCGGAGACGACCACGCTGTCGTTAACCGAGTAGCCGAGGATCGTAAGCAGCGCGGCGACGATCGACAGGTCGAATTCAAGCTGGAAGGCCGAGAAGACGCCCACCGTCACGAGCACGTCGTGCAGAAGGGAAATCACGCAGCCGGCCGCGAACTGCCATTCGAAGCGGAACCAGACGTAGGCCGAAATGGCGAGGAGCGAGGCGATGACGGCGATGATGCCGGTGCGCCGCAACTCGCTCGAAACGGCCGCGCCAACCACCTCGATGCGCCGCTGGGTGTATTCCGGCCCCAGCGTCTCGATGACCTTCTTCATCGCGTGCTGCTGGGCGATTTCGTCACCCGCTTGCTGCTCGACGCGGATCAGGACGTCCGAGTCGCTGCCGAAGCTCTGGATCTGCACGCTGCCGATGCCGAGCGCGTTGAGCTTCTGGCGCATGTCGGCGAGATCGGCGGGGCCGTTCTTGTGCTGCACTTCAATGAGCGAGCCGCCCTTGAAGTCGACGCCGTAGTTCAGGCCAACGACGAAATAGAGGCCGAGAGACACCGCCATGCAGATGATGGAGATGATGAGGCAAACGCCCTTATAGCGCATGAAGGGCACCCGCATGTTGTGCGGGAAGAAGTCAAAGCCTTTGAAGTCTGGGATGGGAAAGAACATGGCTTGCCTCTCTAGACCGGCACTTCGAGTATGCGGGCTTTACCCTTGCTCTTGATCCACAAGAACACCAACAGGCGGGTTACCGTGACGGCAGCGAAGATCGACGTGAGAATACCGATCGTCAGCGTGACGGCGAACCCGCGGATGGGACCCGAACCGAGCCAGAACATGATGATGGCGGCGGCCAGCGTCGTCAGCTGGCTGTCGAGAATGGTGATCCAGGCGCGCTGGAAGCCCTGATCGATCGCAGCGATCGCCGACTTGCCCGCGCGCAGCTCCTCGCGCATGCGCTCATAGATGAGCACGTTCGCGTCGACGGCCATGCCGATCGTCAGCACGAAGCCGGCGATGCCGGGCAGCGTGAGCGTGGTGCCGAGCATCGTCATCAGAGCGACGATCAGGAAGCCGTGAACGATGAGGCCGATGACGGCGAAGATGCCGAACGTGCCGTACGCGGTGATGGTGAGGATCGCCGTCGAAAGGCAGCCCACGATGCCGGCAAGCTTGCCCGCCTCGATGGAGTCGGCGCCGAGCGAGGGGCCGACAGTGCGCTCTTCGACGATGGTCAGCTTCGCCGGCAGGGCGCCCGACCGGAGCTGAACGGCGAGCGTGTTGGCGCTCTCGACGGTGAAGCTGCCCGAGATCTGTCCCGATCCGCCGAGGATCGGCTCACGGATCACAGGGGCGGAGAGCACCTTGTTGTCGAGCACGATGGCGAATGGCTGGCCGACGTTGTCTTTCGAGAAGTTGCCGAACTTGCGCGCGCCGGACTGATTGAAGCGGAACGAGATGATGGGCTCGTTGGTGCGGTGGTCGAACCCGGGCTGGGCATCCACCAGATCCTCGCCGGAAACGACCGGGGATTCGCGCAGCAGGTAATTGCGGCCGCCTTCGCCCTCACCGCTCGGGTAGATCTTATAGCCGACGGGGGCGCGGGTCTGGCTGGCTTCCTCGGCGGTGATGTCCGGATGGACGGCGTGGAAGGTCAGCTTCGCGGTCTGGCCAATGAGGTCCTTGAGCTGCTTGGTGTCCTGCAAGCCGGGGAACTGCACGAGAATTCGGTCGGAGCCCTGGCGGACCACGGTCGATTCCGCCGTACCCATCGCGTTGACGCGGCGGTTCACCGTCTCGATGGCGGCGCTCACCGCGCTCGAAACGCGATGCTGGATGCCCTGGGGGGTCGGCGCCAGGTTGATGGTGTCGGTGCCCGACGTCGTTACAGAGATATCGTTGCCGCCACTGCCCAGGATCGCGTTGCCGATGGGCATGATGAGCTTGTCGAGCGCGGCTTTCGCCTTCGACAGCTCCTCCGGCTTCGTAACCTTCACCTGTACCGTGTTGCCGACGATGCCGAGGCCGGTGAAGCCGATCTTCGCATCGCGAAGCTGCTTGCGCGTGTCGTCGCGCAGCGTGCCCAGCCAGTCCTTCTGGAGTTCGTTGGTGTCGAGGGCGAGAAGCAGATGCGCGCCGCCCTGAAGGTCAAGGCCGAGCGGCAGCTGCCGGTGGGGCAGCCAGCTCGGCCAGGCGTCCACCGTCTCCTTGGAGAAGAAGTTCGGCAACGTGACGAACACGCCGGCCAGACAGGTAAGGACGATGGCGATGATCTTCCAGCGTTCGAAATGCAGCATCTGTCAACCGATCTCGTTTGCGATGGGGCGCGAGAGCGCGGGTCTCACGTCGTCTCTTTTGCGGCAGCGGCGACGTCGCCTTTGCCGCGCACATCCATCAGCGTAGACTTCAAGACGCGCACGCGCATGCTGTCGGACAGCTCCACCTCGACCTCGTCGGAGGTGTCGGAAGCCTTGATCACCTTGCCGACAAAGCCGCCGGAAGTGATGACCGTATCGCCGCGGCGCACCTGGGAGATCATGTCACGATGGGCTTTGGCGCGCTGCTGCTGAGGGCGAATGACCAGAAAATAGAAGATCACGATCATGATCAGCATGGGGACCAGCAGGCCCATGAACTGGTCGCTACCGCCGGCCGCCTGGGCATATGCTGGCGTTATGAACATCCGTTGCGTCCCCTATGCCGATACCGGGCAATAGCCAGCCTTATCCGCGTGAACGCAGATGGGCGCGTCTGCCCTGTGAGAAAAGTGCCGCGACTATAATGTCCGGCTGCGTCTTTGCAACACAGTGCCCCATGGTGCGATGCCACACAATTGGTGTGACTTAGTGCTTGGCGGCGCTATAGAAGCAGCCGCCCTGCTCCGGCAAGCAAAAAGCGCACCCAAACCGCAAAATACGGGACGTGATGATGAACGACGAAGCTGCCCTGTCGCAACGCCTGGACCGTCTCGCAGCGGCCCTCGAGCGCCTTGCGGGCCCTGAACCGGTGCCTGCGGATTTCGAGGCGGCGGATGCTTTCGTGTGGTCGGCGGAGGGCAAGCGCTTCGAACCGGTGGCGAAGGTGAACCGGGTTCCGCTCGGTCTTTTGAAGGGACTCGCGGGTGTCGCGCCGCAGCTTATTGCCAATACGGAGCAGTTCGCGCGCGGTTTGCCGGCCAATAATGCCCTCCTCTGGGGCGCACGGGGCATGGGCAAATCATCCCTCGTCAAGGCGGCCCACGCCGATGTCAGCCAGCGACTGGCGGGCGAATTCGCTGCCGCCGGCACGGGCCTCAAGCTGGTCGAAATCCACCGGGAGGATATCGACACCCTTCCCCGATGCCTCGCGGCTCTCGGGGCGAGCCCTCACCGGTTCATCGTTTTTTGCGACGATCTCTCCTTCGACCACGACGACACCAGCTACAAATCGATGAAGGCGGTGCTCGAGGGCGGTGTCGAGGGGCGGCCCGAGAACGTCATATTCTATGCCACGTCCAACCGGCGGCATCTGATGCCACGGGATATGATGGACAACGAGCGCTCGACGGCGATCAATCCATCCGAGGCAGTGGAGGAAAAGGTCTCGCTTTCGGACCGCTTCGGCCTCTGGCTCGGCTTCCACAACTGCGGCCAGGATGCCTACCTCGACATGGTCCGGGGCTATGCCAAACACTTCAAGCTGGCGATCTCGGATGAGGAGCTCGCGCGCGAGGCGCTCGAGTGGAGCATCACGCGGGGCGGACGGTCGGGACGCGTCGCGTGGCAGTTCACGCAGAACCTCGCCGGCAGGCTGGGCCAGCGCCTCGACGGGTAAAGGCGGCCCTCCTGTGTGGCGTCGCGCTGACGGTAGCGGGCGGAATTTGATCCCGCTGCCCGTAGGCCGTTGCGTGCACTCCATGTTCGCAACACAGTGTCGCGCCAAAACGCCCTTCGCCAACCTGGGGACCTCTTCAATGCGCCCGACTTCGCTCCGCGCAGCCGCCATTGCCGCCGCTGCGACCGCTCTGCTCGCGACCGGCTTCGTTGCAGCCGTCTCGGTTGCGACGGCCTCGGCGGCTGACGCGCCGCCGTTTATCGGCACATGGTCACTCGATCCCGCCGATTGCAGCGCGGGCCAGGAAAGCGAGAACGCCCCGCTGGTCATCACGAAGGAGCGTTACGACCAGCACGAGAGCCACTGCGCGTTCAAGTCGGTGGAGAATGAGAACGGCGATTGGAAGATCGCCGCGGACTGCACGGTCGAGGGCAGCTCCATCCCCTACGACTTCACGCTGACCGTATCCGGCGACACGCTCACCTTTGCGGACACGGGCGGCCCGCGCGATTTCCTGCGCTGCAAATAGCCGCTGAGGCAAGCAGCGTTCGGACTTTTCCCGCCGCTGTCCGTCACGGCGAGGGCGCGCGTTCCCGGACGTTTGCCTGCGGGGCAATTGCATCAAATGTGCGCGAGTTGCATCACCGGCTGTTCTCATATGTCTGCTTGCGTCGGCGACATCAGCAACCGGGATTTGCAGCCATGGCGCACAAAACCGAGAAATGGTCGAAGGACGTCACCGAGCACGAGCATCCGCATGCGTTGCCGCCGGGCCTCTTCAAATCGGCGGACCCCGATGTCATCGCCGCCGCGCTTCAGCGCTCGGCGGAAGAGCCCGAGCGCCACTCGAGCGATCCCTATCGGACGGCTATGTCGATGCTCGATTTCTACGTCAACCGCGCGGGCAAGAACCTCAGCGAGATCGAGCGCCAGACACTCGAGCAAGCGAAGATAGCGCTGCGCCAGCGTTTCCACCGGACCGACGCCTGATCCATCCAGCGACGTCTAGTGCCGGACGGCGACGTTCACGGTCTGCGCCGCGCCCGAGGTGGCGCCCGCATGGTCGGCGACGACGACGGCGAAACTGGCGCGCTGCCCTTCGGTGCCGTCGTGCCGGAACATCACGGCGCCCCGCTCCAGATCGGCTTGCGTGAAGTTCGCGACCGGCTGAGCTGGATCGGAAGCGAGCACGACGAAACCGTTCGTCACTTCGGAGACGCTGAAGACGAGATGATCGGCGCTGTCGTCGGGATCGAGGGCGGAGAGATCCTGCAGCGTGATGCGCGTCGCCTGCCCGCGATCCACCGACAGGTCGAGGTCGCCGGAAATGGACGGCGGGATGTTGCGCAGCTCGGCCGAGAGCGTGCCACCCATCTCCATGCCAAGCTTGCCGTACTTGATGTTGCCCGCCACCTCGCCGGTGCTGCGGATGCTCATCACCTCGCGGACGAAAATATCGCCCTGCAGATCCCCGCGGACTTCGGCGGTCCCGGCCTTGATGCGGCCGTAGCACCGTCCGCCGGGCTGCACGATGAGGCTGTCGGCAACGATGTCGCCCTCGACATAGCCGAACACCTCCAGGCGTCCGGCGTTGCGGATCTCTCCCTTGAGGAAGGTGTCTTCTCGGATGATGAGTACGCGGGACTTTTCTTCCACGGCCGACCTATCTGCAATGCGCCCTAGCCGATACGGGCCCACGAATAAGCCAGCTCGATGACAAGTCCGAGCGTGAACGGTCCACGAGGTAAATGGTGATCAGCAAAGACACGAGCGCCGCCACCGCAGCCTTGCGGACACACCTTCGGACAATCCACAGCGTGCGGAGAGTGGTCGCCTTGAGATTGGACGCACCCCGGAGCAGCTTACGGCGGTGCCAGCCACAGGGCTGACCAGACCATGTGGTTCAGGAGGGATGTCCCATGTTGAAGTATTCGCTCGCCGCCGCCGTCGCCGCTGCCTGTCTTCTCTCCCTCGCGCCCATCGCCGCCTCCGCGGCGCCTGCCGTTCCCGCCGGCGCCAAGGACTGCCGCGGATTCCGCGCGGTCGGCAGCGGCCTGACCGAGAGCATCGCCACGCTGATGGCCACCCAGGGCGCCGTCAACCTCGCGTCCAACCGGGGCTTCACGGTGATCGGGGACGCAAAGCTGGAAAAATGCACGTCGGGCGGCATTTTCGGCGTCGAGTGCTCGGCGCGGTCGTACGCCTGCCGCCTGCCGCAGTAAGCCGGCCGCGCTAAACAAGCCCTCCAGCCTCGCTGCCCGGGAAACAGTCCCGGCAGATCGGCTGCGTCTCCCCCACCCCTATGACTTCCAGATGGGTCGCCCGCCGGGGGCGGGTGGAAAATAGGGCGTGACTCGCCTCCAACCGGCCATAGCGCCTTGAAATGGCTTGGAGAAATTTGCGCCTAGCAGAAAAACGCAATTATTAACAACAAATCAGTTGAATGTGGCAATAGAGCCACATAACCTGAAGTCGTCCGTGTAAGTACAGAGCACCGCCGCCGCCATGCTCAAGTTATCGGAATACCCCGCGTCCCAGTTGCGTCCGGTCGAAGCCCATCCGGCTCCCGATGCGCGCCCGCTCAATCGTCTGCTCGCGGCGGGCGAGGTACTCTTTCACGCAGGCGACGCGCGCGACCACATCTTCCGCATCGAAAAGGGCACGGTGTGCCTCTACCGGCTGGACGCCCAGGGCGACCGCGAGCCGATCGAATACGCGTGCGCGGGAGATTACGTCGGCCTCGGCTACCTCGATCATCACGTCTGCAGCGCGGTTGCGACCAGCGAGGCGGTGCTCAGCTGCTATCCGCGGCCTTACCTCGTTCCTGCGCTCGCGCAGTCCCCGGCGTCACGCGTCACGGTGGCCCCCGAGACCGCGTTCCCGGGCGAGGAAGAGCCGCGCACGCCGCAAGCCGATCCGATCACGCGCGCTGCGGCGCTTTTCGTGACCCTTTCCCGTTGCAATGCGTATGAGGGGCGCGATCCGGTGCTCATCGCGGACTCGCTCACCTGCGGCGTCGTTGCGGGATACCTCGACATGAGCGTCGACGATCTCGCCGATGTGCTGAAGTCGCTGGAAGCGCGCGATCTCGTCGAGGCTGCCGCGGGCGGCCTGCGTCTCAAGGATCTCAACGCACTGGAGAGACTTGCCGACGGCGGCGGACGCGACGGCGCCGCGCCGCTATAGTCCGCGCGGGACAACGGCCGATACGAACGGCCACGGCGACGGAATCCATCATGACAGCATCTCCCGGCGGCAACGCCGAGCCAGCGCCGGGCCGAACCGGCACGGCAACCGTACGCGTAACCGACGCCCAGTCGGCGCCCGTGCTGGGAAGCGGCCGCGCGCCCGTCTTCGCCACACCGGCGATGGTCGCGCTCATCGAAGCAGCGGCGGTCGATTGCGTGGAAAGCGTCCTTGCGGAGGGACAGGAGACACTGGGCATTCACATCGACGTGGAGCATATCGCGGCGACGCCCATCGGCATGCAGGTGACCGCCCATGCGGCGCTCATCGCGCGCGATGGCCGCAAGCTGACGTTCGCCGTCGAAGCACGGGACGAGCGCGAGCTGATCGGCCGGGGGAAACATACGCGCATCATTGTCGACAGCGCGCGCTTTCGCGCCAAGACGCAGGCGAAGCTGCAGCCCAAAGCTTGAGCGCGGCAGCTGCTCCGTCACGTCCTCCGTAAAACCAACCACACCTCCGGCGAAATGTGGTCCGGGCAGGATAAAGCGCTTGCAACGCCGTGCACCGCGCCCCCAAATTTGCGTACACCGCAAAGGAATCAAGCAATAACTTGCGGGGCAAGATCGGGGAGGTCTGGATGCGCACGATTGTGACGAAGGCTTTGATCACGGCGGCGCTGTGCTGCCCGCTGGCAATTCAAGCGTACGCGCAGGATGCGCAAGCAGAACCGCAGATGGGTCCCGCTGCGCCGGCGGCACACAAGGCGGAATGTCCGGGCAATCCCAATCCGCTCGGCGTTGCGCGCACTGTCGAGATCGACACGACGGGCGGCCCGGGCTTCGGCTTCCAGCATTACAAGATGTACGACTTCCTCAACCCGAAGGAAGTCGTACTGACCTTCGATGACGGCCCGCTGCCGAACCGCACCACGGCCGTGCTGGCGGCGCTCAATGCGGAATGCACGAAAGCGATCTTCTTCTCGGTCGGTAAAGTGGCGGCGGGTTATCCCGACATCCTGCATGAGGTCGCCAAGTCCGGCCACACCGTCGGCACACACACCATGGGTCATAAAGACCTGTCGAAGATGTCGATCGACCAGGCCAAGGAAGAAATCGAAAAGGCGATCAGCGTCGTTCATCGCGCGGTCAACGGACCGACGGCGCCGTTCTTCCGCTTCCCGTTTCTGCGGCATTCGCCCGAGACGCTGAAGTATCTCGCCGATCGCAACGTGGCGGTTTTCTCCACGGACATCGACAGCCTCGACTTCAAGGGCGGGAAGGCGGACGCGCTCATCAAGCGCATCATGGCGGCGCTGGAAAAGCGCGGCAAAGGCATCATCCTGATGCACGACATCCAGCCCCACACGGCGGCGGCAATGCCCGAGCTTTTGAAGCAGCTTAAGGCTGGCGGGTACAAGGTGGTGCACATGACGCCGAAAGACCCTATTCAAACGCTCCCCGAGTACGACGAGATGATCGCCAAGGACATGAAGGGCATGCCGACGGCCCTCACCGACCGGCCGATGGAATCCGTCGTGAAGACGGTCGGTCAATAATCGGCCACACCGCTTTGCTCGGACGCACCCAGCGGCGAATAGCGCCGCTGGGCTCCACAGTGCGATGGGCTAGGGCTGGTGTTATGCTGAATGCGATCCTTTCTGGTCTGGCCGCGGTGGCGCTTTTGCTGCTCGCCCCGGCCCCGGCGTCTGCAACGGTCTGCGTCGCCGATGACTTCGCGGCTGCCGTCGACCGCTCCGGCGCTGCTCTGCGGGCGTTCAACGGGGAGGTGCTTCCCCAGCTGCAGGAAAAGCTGAAGCAGCTCAAAGCCCAGCGAGGCTGGAACGATGCCGACGGCGAAGAGCGGGCGATGGCGCTGGTACGCGATGAGCGCACGGCCAAGCTCGACACGGAAGCCGAGGATCTGATCGTCAAGATCGACATGCTCGGCCGCGTGCCCGAGAAGGGCTTGCCCGATTGCAGCAAGCTGCAGGAGGTCGAGGCCGCGGGCGTCGAGCTGCTGGCCGTCATGAAAGCGAAGTCGAAATACACCTTCGCCAAGCTCGATGCCGCGCTTGCCAGCGGCGGTAAGCCGGTCGCGCAGGGCAAAGCCGGCAGCCCGCCTCCCGCGGCGGTCGCCAAGGCGGATCAGACGCCGCCGCCCAAGCCCGTCTCGAAGTCAAAGGCGCAGAGCTGGTCAGCGCAGACGAAGGCCGAACCGCTCCGGCACCCGGCCAAGGACAAACAGGCCGATGGTGTGCCCTCGATGGAGCCGGGCCCCTCGGTCGCCATGCTGGAGCCGGTTCCACCCGACGAGCCCGGCTATACCATCGATGAGATCCGCGAAATCTCGCGCGGATTCTTCGGCACCATCTCGACGGAACTCGGCAGCGTCATCGAGTATGCGTTCTCGAACGCCGGCCGGCCGGACGGCTATGTGCTGGGCACGGAGGGCGGCGGGGCGTTCCTGGCGGGGCTGCGCTACGGCACGGGCACGCTCTACATGCGCACGGGCGGCAGCAGCAAGATCTACTGGCACGGCCCGTCCATCGGCACCGATGTCGGCGCGGCCGGCTCGCGCACGATGTTCCTGATCTACCGGATGCACCAGCCCGACGACCTCTATCGCCAGTTCACCGGGGTCGACGGCTCGGCATACTTCATCGGCGGCGTCGGCATCACGTTCCTCAAGGGCGGACCGGTGATGATGGCGCCGATCCGCACGGGGCTCGGGTTCCGGCTCGGCGCGAACATCGGCTACATCCGCTTCACGCCGCGGCCAACGTGGAATCCGTTCTGAGTCGAGGTCGCGAAGGGTTGGAGCCACGGGCGCTTGGCGCCGGGAGCGCGCATATCAGCCGCTTCGTTCGCCCAGAAGCGATCCACACAGAAGCGGCCGCGGATGAAAAAAGCGCGGCGCCCGTCAATTCCGGCGCCGCGCCCCTGTCGTCGCCAGGCTCTACCAGGTGTTGAAGCCACCGCCGCCGTACTGCTTCTTCTTGGCCTTGGGCTTGGCCTTATAGGCCTTGTAGGATGGCTGGTTGTAGCCGAAGAGGCCGTCGAAGGGCTGGAACGACGGCTGCGCGGCAGGCTGACGCCGGCGCTCGGCCACGGCCGGCGTATAGGGGGATTTGCCGACGACCGTGACGCGGGTCATCTCCTTGCCGTGCTTCTGCACGAGGTCATAGAAGACCTTCGCGTTCTTCGGGTGGGCGCGCACGCATCCATGTGAGGCGGGGCGGCCGAGGTTCCGCAGCTCGCCCGTGCCATGCACCGCGACGCCGCGATTGAAGAACACCGAGTAGGGCATCGGCGAGAGCTGGTACTGCTTCGAATAATGCATGCGCGCGGTGTAGTGGGGCGTGAACGTCCCCGTTGGCGTCGCATAGCCGCCGCGGCCCGAAGAAATCTTCCAGCTCGCGATCACGCCGTTCGTGTCGGAAACGGTCATCGTCTGCGTGGAAAGGTCGATCTTGGCGAAGAGCGTGGGGTCTGGCGGCGGCAGCGCGGCGGCCGGCTCGGCAGCCTCGACGTCCGGCTCGGCGACGGCCGGAGGAAGCGCGGCGTCGAGCGCCTGACCCGGGTGGGTGGCCGTGGCGGCCTCCTGTGCAGGATCGGCTGTAGCCACCACAATCGAAGGATCCGCCAGTGCGGCTGGAGCCAGGAACACAGCGGCAAGCACCGCACACAACCCTGCGACGGAACGCATCGCTCTTAACTCTCCCTATGCGTACAAACCCAAGCTTCAAGCTCCACCGTAGTTGGTGAACTATGCGGAAAGCTTAACAGCGAACGCATTTTAGGCAAACGCGTGAATAGTCCATCGCAAGGGCGGCGGACGCTGCAAACGGCCGATCGTCCCTATGCGGACATAGCTTCCCATCGGGTCCGCCGCGCAGGCAACCCGAATGGGACGCATAGGTGCGTTTCTCGCCCGGCGTGTAGCGCGAAGGCGGCACCTAGATCAGTTGAAGAGCATCTGGAAGAACGTTTTCGGCTTCGAGCGCCTGCGCGGCCGCCGCTCCTCCTGGAACGGCGAGCTCAGCTGCCCCCATGGCGACCAGCCCGTGGACTCGTTGCTCGTATACCGGCGTGGATCGCCGCTGCCGCGCGCGACAGCCGCCCGCAGAATGAATTCGTCGGTGGCCCCATCGACGCTGGCGACGACCACCCGGTCGTCCTGCCAAGTCCAGGTCGCAACCTTCTTGCCTTCGCGGTGGGGCTCGATACCGACCACCGAATTGTTGCTGAGGTCGAGGATGGCGACCTGCTCGGTCTCCTCCGGCCCGAGATCGCCGGGGACGACGCCCGCCGTGAAGCGCAGCGTCGCGATGCCCGCGAGCGGCGCCTTCTTGACCTCCCACTCGAGCAGCCGCGGCGCACCTTCGCCCGCCATCTCGAGCGGAATGCGCAGCCGGCGATACTGATCGCTCACGGCGAAATAGCGCCCGCCGCGCTGGACGATACGCCACGGGGCGAGCCCTGCGCCGGCGACCTCGCGGTCTTCCGGATCGGCGGCATCGCCTGCGACGCGCTGCAGACCGTCAGCCGCGAGCTTGAGGCTCGGCTTCATCGCCACGGCCTTCTTGTAATCGGCGATGGCGGGCTCCTTGCGGCCCTGGGCCTCCTCGATCTCGGCCTTCGCCCACAGAACCTCGGCGCCATCCGGATCGAGCTTCTCAGCGGTCTCGGCATCCTTGACGCCCACGTCCGTCTGCCCGCTCATCTTGTAGACGACGGCGCGGTAGGCGAATGCCAGCGCGGAACGCGGGTCGAGCTCGATCGCCCGGTTGAGGTCGGCGAACGCCTCGTCGTAGGCCTGGGCGATGCCGTTGGCGAGACCACGCTCGGCAAAACCCAGCGCGGAACGCTCATCGAGTGTCGTCACCTGTGTGAAATCCTTGAGTGCCGCCCCGACGTTGTCGGCCGCGAGGTAGGCACGGCCGCGCAGAAGATAAAGCTCGGGGTTGCTAGCGTCGAAGGCGATCGCGCGCGACAGGTCCTCGATGGCATCGGACATGCGCATGATGTCGAGCTTCGCCTCGGCGCGGTTGCGATAGGCGGCGGCAAAGCGCGGGTCGGACGTGACGGCGCGGGAGAAATCGCGGATGGCCGCGTGCGGGCGACCGGCGGCCATGTGCACGCGACCGCGCCCGGCGAGCGGCGCCGCAGCCTGCGGCATCAGCCGGACCGCCGCGGTGTAGTCGCGGATCGCCTGATCGTTATGGCCTTCCTTGGCGAAGGCTCCCGCGCGGTTCGACAGCGCAGCGGCATAGCCGGGGGCCAATACGATCGCGCGGTTGAAATCCTTGATCGCCTCGTCCGCATGGCCGAGGGCGAGAAGGAGATTTCCGCGATTGTTGTAGATGGCCGCGTACTCGGGGAAGAGCTGCGCGGCGCGGTTGAAGTCGTCGATGGCGAGCTTGGTCTGGCCGAGACGGGCGTAGGCGACCGCGCGGTCGTTGAGGATGGTCGCGCGGCGGTCGTTCGCGAGTGCCGAATCCTTCAGCGCCTCCGTGTAGCCGATGACAGCCTGCCCGGCGTCGCCGCGCACCAGCGCGGTCGCGGCATCCTGCGCTTTCAGCGCTGCCTCCGCGGGCGCCGCCGCGGCGGCAGCGGACCACATCAGGAACGGAGCGCAAGCCAGTAGGGCCCGTCGAAGCATTCGCCTCTCTCGACATGAGATTGTCCGGCAGCGGCGGCGCTGCGCCGCTTCGAATCCAGCATAGGCTATTAGGCAGCGATTGTGGCGGCGAATCGTTACCCTTCTCCGGGGCGAAGCGCCGGGGCATGGAGCGCCCGCAACACCTGCGGCAGGGTTTCCGGCAGGTCTTCGGCGATGAGGCCCGGCCCGAATGCGGCTGCCGCTGCGCCATGCAGCCACACCGCGGCGCTGGCCGCCTCGAAGACCGGCATCCGCTGCGCCAGGAGGCCGACGGTGAAACCGCCGAGCACGTCGCCCGCCCCGGCTGTCGCCAGCCAGGGGGGCGCGTTCTCGTTGATGGCGGCGCGCCCGTCCGGGCCGGCGATGACCGTGTCGGGGCCTTTGAGGATGACGACCGCGCCCGCCCGCTGCGCGGCGGCACGGGCTCGAGACACCTTGCAGGGCTGTCCCGCCAGGTCGGGGAAAAGACGCTGGAACTCGCCATCGTGTGGCGTCAGCACGACCGGCCGATGGACAATGCCCGCGATGGCGCCGAACAGCTCCCCAGCACACCCGGCAAACGACGTGATCGCGTCGGCATCGAGGACGGTTGCAGCGCCCGAAGCGAGTGCGGCGACGACCAGACCGCGCGTCGCTTCCCCCACACCCAGTGCGGGGCCGAGCAAGACAGCGTTCTTGCGGCGATCCGCGAGGATTCCGGAAAGGCCATCGGGACCGGCGAAGGGCAGCAGCATCACGGCGGTCAACTGGGCGGCGTTGACCGCAACGGCATCCTCGGGACTTGCGAGGGTGACGAGCCCGGCGCCCGCCCTCAGGGCGGCGCGGGCCCCCATGCGCGCAGCGCCAGTATGGGCGAGCGGGCCGGACACGACGAGCGCATGGCCGCGGCCGTATTTGTGTCCCTCGAGGCGCGGCCAGGGGAAATCGCCCGCCCACAGCGCAGGAGAATTCGCCCACGCGGCGACGTCGATCTCATCCAGCACCGCTTCGGGGATGCCGATGTCATCGACGATGACCGGGCCGCACAATGCCCGGCCCGGCATCAGCAGGTGACCCGGCTTGCGGCGGAAGAAGGTGATCGTGCGGGTTGCCTTCACCACCGGACCCAGGGCCTGCCCCGTCGAGCCGTCGAGGCCGCTCGGCACGTCGACGGCGAGGACGGGAAGGCTCGAAGCGTTGAGCGCGGCAATCACCTCGGCGGCGATGCCTTCGATAGGCCGGGCAAGGCCGGCTCCGAAGATCGCATCGACGACGGCATCTGCTCCGTCGATGGCGGCCGGCGCGAGCGGCGCGATCTCCGAGCCCCAGCGCCCGGCCATCGCGGCCGCGTCGCCCTTCAGCGCCGAAACGGGGCCCAGGAGCGCGACGCGTACGTCCAGACCCGCATCGCGAAGGTGGCGGGCGGCGACGAAGCCGTCGCCACCGTTGTTCCCCGGTCCGCAGAGCACGGCGATACGGCGGCCGCCCGACAGCAGCGCCTGCGTCTCCCGTGCGACCCCACAACCTGCGTTCTCCATCAGGGTGAGGCTCGGGACCCCCGCGGCCACCGCGAGGGAATCCGCGCGCCCCATCTGGGCCGAGGTGAGCAGGGCCACAGCTCGGGGATTGCTGCCCATCGATTGCGCGGAGGATCCCATCACTCAGGTGCCTTGCCGATTTTTATGCCCGCGCGTTAGGCAGGTTGCCTGTTTGTTAGGCATATATGCTGCCAAATCCCATGCGGTCGCGGCGCGCGAAGCCCACAACCCGTTGAATTTCAACGCTGTTCCGTAGTGCCTCAGAACTGGCATGGGCCATGCTAACTCCAGGCCGTTCGCGCAAGCCGCCCTTGCAGAAACCAGATAAGCCCGGAGGGCCAGGGGACATGAAGAAAATCGAAGCTATCATCAAGCCATTCAAGCTGGATGAGGTGAAGGAAGCCCTGCAGGAGATCGGCCTTCAGGGCATCACCGTACTGGAAGCCAAAGGCTTCGGACGCCAGAAGGGCCACACGGAGCTCTACCGCGGGGCCGAGTACGTCGTCGACTTCCTGCCGAAGGTGAAGATAGAGGTCGTCCTCGCCGACGAGATGCTGGACAAGGCCGTCGAGGCTATCCAGAAGGCGGCCAAGACCGGCCGCATCGGCGACGGCAAGATCTTCATCTCAACAATCGACACCGCCATCCGCATCCGCACCGGCGAAACGGGCGCCGAGGCGATCTGAATTGCAGCTCAGGGGCCGCCCTCGGACCCTTTCCAGAGAAGACGCCGTAAAGGCAATCAACAGGGGAACACCCATGCAGACCACCAACGATGTCCTCAAGACCATCAAGGACAAGGACATCAAATTCGTCGATTTCCGCTTCACCGACACGAAAGGCAAGATGCAGCACGTGACTGCGCACACCTCGACGGTGGACGAGGATGTGTTCGCTGACGGCTATGCCTTCGATGGCTCGTCCATCGCCGGGTGGAAGGGCATCGAATCCTCGGACATGCTGCTGATGCCGGACGCGGCCTCCGCGCATATCGATCCGTTCTTCGCCCAATCGACGCTCGCCGTGTTCTGCGACGTGCTCGAGCCTTCGACGGGCCAGTTCTATGAGCGCGATCCGCGCGGCATCGCGAAGAAGGCCGAGGCCTATCTGAAGTCCACCGGCATCGGCGACACCATCTTCATGGGCCCCGAGGCCGAATTCTTCATCTTCGATGACGTGCGCTTCACCACGGAGCCGTACAACACCGGCTTCCGCGTCGATTCCACCGAGCTGCCGACCAACACCGGCACTGAATACGAGATGGGCAACCTTGCCCACCGTCCGCGCACGAAGGGCGGCTACTTCCCCGTGCCGCCGATCGACAGCTGCCAGGATATCCGCTCCGAAATGATCTCGGTGCTCGTCGAGATGGGCGTCAGCGTCGAGAAGCATCACCACGAGGTTGCCGCCGCGCAGCACGAGCTCGGGATCAAGTTCGGTCCGATGGTGACGATCGCGGACCACATGCAGATCTATAAGTACGTCACGCACATGGTGGCGCAGGCCTACGGCAAGACGGCAACGTTCATGCCCAAGCCCGTCTTCGGCGACAACGGCTCGGGCATGCACGTGCACCAGTCGATCTGGAAGGATGGCAACCCGACCTTCGCCGGCAACCGGTACGCGGACCTGTCGGAGACGGCGCTCAACTACATCGCGGGCATCCTGAAGCACGCGAAGGCGCTCAACGCCTTCACCAACCCGACGACGAACTCCTACAAGCGTCTGGTTCCGGGCTACGAGGCGCCGGTGCTGCTCGCCTACTCGGCGCGCAACCGCTCCGCCTCGTGCCGCATCCCGCACGTGTCGAGCCCGAAGGCAAAGCGCTTCGAGGTCCGCTTCCCCGATCCGATGGCGAACCCCTATCTCGCCTTCACGGCCATGCTGATGGCGGGCATCGACGGCATCGTGAACAAGCTCAATCCGGGCGATCCGATGGACAAGAACCTCTACGATCTGCCGCCGGCCGAGCTGGCCAACATCCCGACCGTTTGCGGCAGCCTGCGCGAGGCGCTCGACTCGCTCGACAACGACCGCGCGTTCCTCAAGGCGGGCGGGGTGATGAGCGACGACATGATCGACGCATACATCGAGCTGCGGATGGCCGAGAACATGCGCTACGAGATGACACCGCATCCGGTCGAGTACGACATGTACTACTCGCTCTGAGCGGCGTGCATCGATGCCGAAAGGCCCGGGAGCGATCCCGGGCCTTTTTGGTTTTGGCGCGGTGTGGAGCGTGGCCGTCAGAAGTAGAAGAGCACCGCGAGGAACAGGGCGGCCCAGCCGATGAGCCACAGCCGGTGCGCCTGGCCGATGAGCCAGACGCCACAGCGCCGCGCCGCATCCTTCCAGGGAACCTGCGCGATGAGCGCGATGAGAAGACCAATCCCGAGCCCGGCGATGACTGAGCGATAGTCGAACGCGGGAGCCTCGATTTCGAAACCGGCCACGCCCGCGGTCGGCGCACCGACGGGCGCCACCACGATCACGGCGGCGATCATCAGGCCGAGGGCCAGCATCGATATGAAGTTGAGGACTGACCGCATGCGGAAACCGAAAGCGAGCTTCGGGCGCAAGCTACAGGGCGCAATTCCAACAACCCGTTAACCATGCGCTTGCCGGTTGACAGGGCCACCGTTCGAGACGAGGGTTGTATGACCCCTTTCAGACAAAGGAGGTCTAGGAAAATGTCACCACCCGCCCAGAGGACGCCGCTATCCGAGGCATCCTGACGAGGATGCAGCGGGAAGTGGCGCTCCGACAATCCGATGCACGTGTCGGCGTAGAGATGCGTTGCCCAGTTGCATCGGCCCTTCAGGCAAACGTTGCCTGCTGGCGAGAGGGCCGGTCCGACAGCCGGTGATGCACTTGAGCCGCAATCATCCACCTCTGGATAGTTCGGCCGCATAGAGCGAACGATCGCCCGGTGGCATCGCGCTCGACCAAAAGTGCCGAAAAGCCAAGTAAAAATGGGCCCGGGCGCTCCGCGCATCGGGCCCGCGGCGTTTTTATGGGTTCCGCGGCGCCTATACAGCCGTGTGAACACAACCGTTCATCCCTCGGGAATATTTGTAGAAAATTCACTATAGGGTGCGACGCTCCCCATGGGCATCGTAATTTTTCTCGCCCTCTCAAATGCCTGCACCCCCGCCTTCAGTCGTCGTGCCATCCGGCGGGTGCAACGCACGAGAACGCGATGCAGGGCTGCGTCACGCGCCGCCTGCGTCCGTCACAGAAAGTGGAGCTGCGCCATGCGGGCCATGACATTCGACGACGACAGCGCGAACCCGACGGAGAACTTCCTGCGGGTGCTGGATCAATTCGCGGCGCTGCGTACATATTCGAGTGCTGCGCCCGCGGTCGGCGGCTATCGCTTGTTCGCCTCGCGGCATGCCGCGCATCGCAAATCGCACTTCCGCCTCGCCTCTTCCGCCGCCATCGCTGCCCTCGCAAACGCGCGGATGCGCCTCACGGGATTTTTGTCAGTGCTTTTTATCGGTGGGCTCGGCCTTGCCGTTCTGTCCGGTCCGTCGAGCTGCCCGTGCTCGAATGCGTTTACGATCGCCGAGCAGGACGATGCCCTCACCCGGCTCGGCTATGTCGGAAGCGGCCGTCTCGCGACGGATCGAGAGACGGCCCCGGAGACGACGCAGGTCGCTGAAGCGCCCTTCTTCGATTCCCAGCGCAGCATGACCGACCTGTCATCGATCATCACCTCCGCCGTCGAGCCGCGTGCGGTTGCCCCAGCCGATGCCGCGCACGTGGCTTCGCTGAGCACGGCGGACAGCCTCGCGGAGAAATTCGCCTCCGACGGCGATGCCAGCACGTCGCAGGCCGTTCGGGCCGTCGCCGCGCCATCCGTCAAAGGTGCATTGCCGCCGGCGGATGCTGCCGTCGAGGTTTCAAAGCCGCCCATGATGCGCGTTGCGGCGATCGATGCGGACGAGGCCGACAGCGCCGGCGTCGCCGCTCGCGCGCGTGGGGATGACGCCCGCCACGAAACGGTCGCTGCGATCGATGCCCAACGCGCGTCCGAAGCGCATTCGGCTGCGGAGGACCACAAGGCGGTCGCGAAGGCGTTTGCCGATGACGAAGACGACAGGCCGGTGAAGAAGATGCACGCGCTGCGCAAGCGCGGCGTCGTCCGTGCCTATCGCTCGCCCATGCATGTGCCGGCACGCACGGCCGCGAAGAAGGAACCGGACGCGCAGTACACCAAGCGGGCCCCGAAATGGGCGCAGCAGATGTTCAACAATCCCTGGCAGTCGCAGGCGTTTTCCTACACGCGCTAATTACGTCGGCGGTGAGCGCCGCAGCGAGAACTTTCATGCGGCCATGTCGTGCACGGATGGCCGCATAGTTCTTGCCGCTGGATGACTTCCGCATGGACAAGCGCTCAGCGTGAGCGCGCATTGGCATTCACCCGTCGGCAAATCCGCCATCGGCGCGCCACAGCCGCTGCGCAATCTGTGCGGCATGCGACTGCTTCTCTGCGCGGCGTTCGCCGCCTCCCTCATCCTTGCCTCGAGCGCTGTGCAAGCCGCTCCGCCGGGCTATGCCTGGAGCTTTGCGCCGGAGGCTGAAACGCTCGAACAGCGCATCCCGGCCCCGCCGGGATTCACGCGGGTTTCCGTGGTGCCGGAGAGTTGGGCCGCGTGGCTGCGCCGTCTGCCGATGAAGCCGGCGGGCGCGCCGGTTCTCACCTTCACCGGCACGAAGAAATGGCGGCAGGACGTGCACGCCGCCGTGATCGATATCGATGTCGGCAACCGCGACCTGCAACAGTGCGCCGACGCCATCATGCGGCTCCGCGCCGAGTGGCTCTTCGCGGCCGGCCGCCAGCGCGAGATCGCCTTCAACGATACGGAGGGCAAGCGCCTGGCGTTTTCGGCGCGGCGCGACCGGAGCTATCCGTCGTTTCGCAAATATATGGACTACGTATTCGCCTACGCGAGCACCTATTCCCTCGAACGGGAGCTGCGCCGCGCCGATCTCGCTACTCTGGCCATCGGCGATGTGTTCATCCGCGGCGGCTTTCCCGGTCACGCGGTGCTCGTGACCGATATGGCGGAGAACGCCGAGACGGGAGAGAAGCGCTTTCTGCTCGTGCAGAGCTACATGCCCGCGCAGCAGATGCACGTGCTGAAGAATCCAGCCGCCGCCGATGGCTCGCCCTGGTATCCGGCGGCCTTCGACGGCGACCTGATCACGCCCGAATGGAATTTTGCGGCCGGCGCGCTGCGGCGCTGGCCTTGACGCGGAGAATCTCTCCCCGCGGGCGCTCAGCGAATGATCGCGAGCGACGCCAGCGCGGCAACGACGAAGGTCACCAGTCCGGCTGCGGTGTAGAGCAGCGAATTCGGATCGGCATGGGTCATCATCTGCGCAAGCGCAACGCCGAGGCCGGCAAGTCCGATGATGACGACCACCAGGCTGGTGAGTAGCCCTGTAACTCCGCTCATTTGTTCTTTCTCCCCTTGTTGTGTCGGCAGTTGCTGCCGGTCTCGTGGTACCTGTCTTATGGCGCCGGTTGTCCGGAACGCTCCGAGGCGGGCGCTTCCTGCCCCTGCTGGCGCGCCTGATCCTGCTCAGCGGCGTAATCGCGGATATACCCCTCGATCGAATGCGGGCCGTCCGGCTGCATGTGGGTGTAGGCGATGACACCGGCCGAAAGGCCGAAGGCGAGCACTATGGCCAGAATCGAGCGCAGCACAACCGTGCCGCGCCCCTTGGCGCGGGCCAGCGACGGACGGACGAGGCCGACGGCGAGATAAAGCAGTCCGGCCGCGAAAATCGCCGTCGCGGCAAGGTTCGTATTATCGATCAGGCGGTCGTACATCGCGCGCATCCCCCGGCGGGCCGAAGGCTTCGCCGCCCCTTTTGAGACACGCAGCGCGGGGAACGGTCAATGGCATTTATTGACCCGGGGCGTGCCCCCGTGCTCAGGGCTGCGCGGCCGGGGGCTGCTCCGGCACGATGTCGGCGGCCGGCGGCTGCGGGCCGACGTTGTCGAGGGGACGCGTCGCCACAAAGAATGCCGTCGAGGCCAGGAGCATGGCAATCACCGCCACGACGACGACGGTGCTGCGCTTTGCGGCCAGGACCCAGGAGGGCTGAAGGAGGCCGACGACCAGATAAAGAACGATGAGAACGAAGGCGAGCTGGAAGGACCAAGAGGAATATTCGAGGAGCTTTTCGTACATGGTGGGCCTTTCCGAGGGCGTCGCCGAGCCAATTGTTTGCCCGCCCATATTCACCGCTGCGACTTAAGGGAATGCCAATCGGCCTTCTTCGAACACAGGTTGCTGAGGCACCTTACTCCGCCGCGGCGCCGGCTTGGCAGGAGACCGAATGCGCCGGGCTCTCAGCGCGCCGCAGCGAGAGCCTCGGGCAGCTCGGTGGCAAGCACGGCGAGGTCCTCGTCGCGTCCGCAGCTGATGCGGATGCAGCGGTCGAGCGGGGCGACGCCCGGCATGCGCACAAAGACGTCCCGGTCGAGCAGTCCCTGCAGCACGCGGCGCGCGAACGTTCCATCCCGGCCGCAATCCACCGTGACGAAGTTGGCCCCCGATGGCAGCGGCTGCAGTCCGTTTTCGCGGGCGATGGTAGCGATCATCTCCCGGGCGCGGGCGATGCGGCCAACCGTATCGGCAAGGTAGGCTTGGTCTGCGAGGGCAGCCAGCGCGCCGATCTGGCCGACGCGATTGATGCCGTAGTGGTTGCGGACTTTCTCGAAGGCCGCGATCAAGCGCGCTTCACCGATGCAGTAGCCGATGCGCGCACCGGCCAGACCAAAGGCCTTGGAGAAGGTGCGGAAGCGCAGAACCTGCCCGTTGTCGGCATCGATGGGTAGGCGCTCTCCCGGCGCGGTATCGCAATAGGCTTCATCGAGGCACAGGAGAACATCGCCCGGCAGCGCCGCGACCAATTCGCGGAGCGCGTCAGCGCCCCAGTAGGAGCCCATCGGATTGTCGGGGTTGCACACGTAGAGGATGCGGGCATTTTCGCGCCGCGCGGCATCGACGAGAGCGGCGAGATCCTGGCGGTCGCTGCGGTAGGGGATTCGCACCAGACGGCCGCCGGCGCCCGCGACGTGGAAATTGAAGGTGGGATAGGTGCCATCGGAGGTCACGACGGCCGAGCCGGGATCCACCGTCAGCTTCACCGCAAGGCCGAGCAGCCCGTCGATGCCCTCACCGATGACGATATTGCCGATCCCGACGCCGTGAACGCGCGCCAAGGCTGCCCGCAGCTCGCAGCTTTCGGGGTCGGCGTACATCCAATTGCCGCTGGCGGCGGCCGCCATGGCTGCAATGGCGTTCGGCGAGGGCCCGAAAATGCTTTCGTTGGCACCGAGCCGCGCCCGAAAGGGGCGGCCGCGCGCGCGCTCCTGCGCCTCCGGGCCAACGAACGGCACCATCGCGGGGACGCTCTCGATGAGGGCTGTCAGATGGGCGCGCGCCATAATTGCATTCGCCTGAGGCTGATAGTGGCTTGGCTCCATGCCTCTGGCCCGCGCGAGGGGTTTCGTCAACTGCGAGAAGATGGTTTGCCCCTGCCTGAGCTGCGCCGCATCTACGCACGGCAGATGCTTGCGCTTGCCGATGCGCTCGGCAATGGCCGCCTGGAAGATGCCTTCGCCGCCGTTCCGCGCGAGCGCTTCCTCGCCGCGGGACCGTGGCGGATCATGACGCCTTGGTCTCCCTACGTGACCGTTCCGCATAGCGAGCGGGCGCTCATCTATCAGGACGTCGTCGTGGCACTGGATGAAACGCGCGGCGTCAACAACGGCAGTCCGTCTCTCCACGCGCGCTGGATGCACCTCGCCGCCCCGCGCGAAGGCGAAACCGTCGTGCATGTCGGTTGCGGCGCCGGCTACTACACGGCCATTCTGGCGGAGCTCGTCGGTGTTTCCGGCCAGGTGACCGCCATTGAATTCGATCGGGGCCGTGCCGAAAGCGCCGCACGCAATCTGCAGGATCGTCCCAACGTGCGCGTCATTCCCGGTGACGGGTACGCCTGGCCGCGGGAGCCGGCGGACGTCGTCTACGTCAACTTTGCGGTGCCGCGTCCAGCCGAGGCCTGGATCGACAATCTGCGGATCGGCGGGCGGCTGATCTTTCCTCTCGGCGTGCCGCGCGAAGGGCCCGGCGCCGCTGCTGGACTGAATGCACTTGCCGTGCTGGTGAAGCGGCTCGAGGCGGGATACGCGGCGACGGGGCTGGGGTCCGTCTCGTTTGTCTATGCCGAGGGCGTCGAGGCTAACGTGAACGTCGACTCGCTGCGGCAGAGCCTCGCGCGGGGCGGCTGGCACGTCATCCGGAGCTTGCACTGGAAAACACCGGCGGATCCGCAACGGTGCTGGGTCCAGTGCGAGGATTGGGCGCTGAGCTTCGATGCGCCAGCGGCCTAGAGCAGGCCGAGGGCGGCAAGCTCACGGCGCATGGCTGGCGGGAGATCCCCCGCGTCGTCACCGCCACGGCCGAGATCGCGCGGGGCGTCCGCAGCATCGAGGTAGCGCCAGCCCTGGAACGCGCGCCGGGGAACAGGCCGCACCGGCACCAGAACCGGATCGAGCAGGATGTGGCAGGCGGCGCGACCATCCTCCCGGGTGCCCTGCTCGAACCCGATCAGCTTCTGGCGCACCTGTACGCTGCCCTTGATAACCCAGTAGAGCGAACCGCCGTCCAGCAGCTCCGCTTCGCGCTTCGGGGTCTGGAAGGTCGTGTGGCTGACGCGCGGCTTCTTGCCGGCCTTCTTCTGCTCGGCCATGCGTCCTTTCTGCCAGTCGGCCAGCTCCTCGATGCTGTCGACCCCGACGCATAGCTTGATGAGGTGCAGCGCCACTGTCAGTCCTCCGGAAGCGCTTCAGCATGGACCTGCTCCGTGCGGGCGGCGCGTGCGTGCCGCGCGCATCCACAGGCAGATCCGCCTACTTTGGTCCCGCCGTACATGATCCGGCGTACTGGGCAACGACGGGCTGGCCAAGCACGCCGAAGTGACGGGAGTGGACCGCCGGGTAGGTACCGCTCTTGGGATCCAGATCGTAGATGGTCGTCAGGTTGAGGAAGCCCTCGTTGACGACCTCGAGGAAATGGTTGGCGTTAATGGCGCGAACGATCTTCAGCTGGCCGGGCGCACCGCCCTGGCCGGCCACGAGCTGAGCGCTCTGCGCGTCCAGATCGACATCGGCGATCGTGAGCTGCAACGGCTCGGATGCCTTCTTGACGAAAGCGCCGTCCTCGAACGTCCAGGCGGTGCCAGCCTCGAAGTCGCAGACATAGCCCGCCGGTTCACCCTCGGCATGGGCGGCCCCAGCCGCCAGCACGGCGAACGCCGCGCCCAGAACGATCGTCTTGATGTGCATATACCCTTCCCTGCGCCTCTGCTCCGGCGCTTTCGCGGCTATTGAACCGCGGCCGTCCCCGTCAGGCAACATATTCAAAAAAGGATGGGATTGCGGCCCAGCGCCGCGACGGGTGCCTTCAATCCGCCCCGTTTGGGTTCTCGATAGCGGCAGCGGCTGGGTGGACGACAGAATGCTCCTAGGGTGGGCTCGAGCAATGCTGGTGCTGACGAGCGCATTCGTTTGCGGCTGCGCCAGCACGCCGCCCGACACCAAGCCCAACCTCGTCAGCGATATGCCGGCGCCATCCGACAACGGCATGGTTACCGGCGCCGTCGCCTCCAACTATCAGCTCAGCCTCGACGAGCTCGGCTATGACTGCCGCAAGCTGACCGGACTGATGCAGGTGCGCATCCTGCAAATGCGCGGCTATGAAAACCGCCGGCATCCGTCGGCCGCCGCGCGCAACGTGCAGTCCATCGCGACGCCGATCTGGGGCGGCACCAAGGAGGGCATCGACCCCGACGGGCAATATCAGCGCGACCGCGCCATGCTCGAAGCCTACAACCAGCGCCTTGCATTGAAGGACTGCAAGACCTTCGACATCGCCGCCGAGCTGGCCGCTACGACGGACGCCACGCCCATGCCGAAGGAACGTCCGCGGGCGAATTGAGCGCTTGCGTTGGTGGTGCGATGCATTTCTGGTGTAAACGTCGCCTTCAAGGGCGACGAACAGCGGGAGTGCCATGCCGACCGAAGATACCAGCAGCGAACTCGACATCGCCGACCGGCCGAGCCGCGTGCCGTGGCCGCCGCTGCTGCTTGCCGGTCTCATCATCGCAGCGATCATCCTCGGCTACGTGGCGCCGATGCCCTGGCCGGGTCTCAACGATACGCCAGCGCGCTTCATCGGGTGGGGGATCGGCCTTGCGGGCATCGTCCTCATGGCATGGGCGATCGTCACGCTGCGCGCGCACGATACCACCGTGCTGCCGGACGTCGGCGCTACCCATCTCGTGACGACGGGGCCATACCGGCGCTTTCGCAATCCCATCTATCTCGCCGACACGATGATCATTCTCGGCGTTGCGGAGCTGACGAAAAACATCTGGCTGGCTGGCGCTGCCGCGATGTTCGTGGCGCTCGTCAGCTGGCTCGCGATCATTCCCGAGGAAAAGCATCTGGCGCGCCGCTTCGGTCAGGCTTACCTCGACTACAAGGCGAAGTCGCGCCGCTGGCTTTGAGGGAGCGCGCAATGGCGACCGACTTCGGCGAAAAGGAACGCGAGTTCATCGAGGGCCTCAAGGAAAACACCGGCCGCGATCTCGCGGAATGGATGCAGGCGATTTCGTCGGCGGGGCTCGCGCATCGCAACGACATCATCGACTGGCTGCGCCACAAGGGGCTCATGTTCTCGAAGGCGTCATGGCTGGAACGCATCCATCACAACGGCGGCCGGCCGATCTACGCCGACGTGCCGAAGGATGCAGCGCCACGGCGCCCGGCGCGGCGGCGGCGCGAGGCCACGGTGCTCGCGCCGCAGTCGATCCCGGTTGCGACCGTGTCCGCGGCGCTTCCCGCTTTGGAGCCACGCGCCCCGGCGGCCGAGCCGCGACCGGCGCAACCGGCGCCGCCGCGTCCGGTGCTGGTGTCCGGCGTACCCACCGCGCCTCCCGCCACCGCAAAGCCGGGCGACATCGATATCGACGCGCTGCTCGCCAAGGCGAAAGCCTACCGGCCACTTGCCCAGCACGTGCTCGGCAAGATCCGCTCGGTCAGCCCCGCGGCGGCCGTCAGCGCGCTGGAAAGCGCCGTGAGCATCGGCGCGCCATCACCCTTCGCGGTGCTCGGCATTTCAGGCAAAGAGCTGCGACTGCATCTGGCGCTCGGCGCGCACCCTTTCGACGACCGCGTCCGGAGGGGACAGGCGGGCGGCGGCATTGGCAAGGGGGAGGCGCTTTCCCATATGCTTGTGCTGACCGACGCACGGCAGGTCGACGCTCAATTCATGGAGCTGGTCTCACTGGCGGCGAAAGCGAACGGTTAAGGACAGACCGGACCGGAACATTGAATAGCCCGAATTTCTGCGCACTGGTGCAGCGTATGTTTGGAGGCATTGCCATGTTCGCCGACGTCCGTTGGCCCGCCGTTGCGGTTGCGTTCGCCGTCACCTTTGCCTCGCCGACCTCTTCCAACGCACAGAGTGCGCACCGCGACGGTATCGCCGATCTACTGGCGCGGTCTTCGCACGATGGGAAGATCGAGATCGTCGCAGAGACGACAACTGCCGAAAAAGCGCCGCTCGGCCCTTCCCTCCCCGCCGCGACCAACGCGCCTCCGCCGGTGCCGCCCGATCCGCGGGAAGGCGATGAAGCCTATGAGCAAGCGCGGCGGCTGATGCGCGCGGTCGATTCCGTTCTGCGCGACGCCGCCACGCAGCGTAGCGAGGCGCAGAAGCTCCCGGGTCGCGACGAGTTCATCCTGACGCCGCTGTGGACCGAAACGCGCGAGGACCGCGAAGCGCGCATCCGTGGTCTCATGGATTCTGCGCTCGGCATCGTCACGGACGTGCCGGTGGTCGAGATGCAGCGCAAGATCGAGAAGCTGCGCCGCAACATCCGCGATATCGAAGCCGAGA
>Ga0180221_1000629_pt1 | contig 28358 bp, 30 predicted proteins | sample eDN5th37CKraftMG_FD_151339 | JGI IMG/M metagenome (GOLD analysis project Ga0180221, IMG submission 151339) | Enriched Miracle-Growth compost microbial communities from Emeryville, California, USA - eDNA 5th pass 37_C Kraft MG (version 2) (version 2) ...
ACGATGATGAGGAAGATCACCATGGAGAGAATGACGACGCGCGGGCTCGACAAGCGGTAGGGGTCGTAATCGCGTCCCTCATCCAGACGGTCCCGGGAAAGTCTCAAATCGCTCATGCGCTGCGCTCCATGGTCGCGTGTTTGAACTGGAGCCTACTTCATTAATTCGTGAAGCGGAATCGTCTGGTTACGAAATAATGAAGGCAAAAATGCTTCAGCGCGCCGCTTTCATGCGACGCGCTGATTTAAAAGCCCGGAACGCGCTCTGAAATCAGATCGGCTTGTTGATCGTCTTCAGCAAGGCTTTCTGAATGATTTCATTGCCAGCGACGATGGTTTTCGTGCCGAAAATATCCTGCCCGCCCTTCTTGTCCGAGACGAAGCCGCCGGCTTCGCGGATCATTAGCATACCTGCGCCGAGATCCCAGGGGTGCATGCCGTCTTCCCAGAAACCGTCGAGGCGACCGCCCGCGACATAGGCCAGATCGAGCGCGACAGCACCCATGCGACGAATGCCTGCGGTTTCGGCCATGACGTTGCGCAGTTCGACCAGATAATGGCCGTGATGGCCGCGACCCAGATGCGGGATGCCCGTTCCGATGACGGAATCGACCAGCTTGTTGCGCGACGCGACGCGCAGGCGACGGTCGTTGAGGAATGCGCCGCCGCCGCGTTCTGCGGTGTAAAGCTCGTCCATGGCCGGATTGTAGATGACGCCAGCCACGATCTGTCCCTGCCGCTCAAGCGCGATGGAGACTGCGAAGAATGGAATGCCGTGCAGGAAATTCGTGGTGCCGTCCAGAGGATCGACCAGCCAGCGATGCTGTCCGTCCTTGGCTTCGATCTCGCCGGATTCTTCCATCAGGAAGCCGTAATCCGGGCGGGCGCGGCTCAATTCCGTGTAGACGATCTTTTCGGCGCGGCGGTCCGCCTGGCTGACATAGTCGCCGGGGCCCTTGAGGGAAACCTGAAGATTCTGGACTTCGCCAAAATCGCGGGCGAGGCTGCGGCCGGCCTTCATAGCGGCCTGTACCATAACGTTGAGAAGGGCTGAGCGGGCCATTTCATTGTCCTTGTAAGCACGATCCCGAAGCGTGGATTTGAAGGGGGATCACGCAGTTAGTAAAAAGAGAGGGCGAACATCCAGCCACAAACATGTGCGGCGGACGGTCGGGGAATTGAGCGATCTGAGAAAGAACGGTCGCAGTGATACGACGTGCGGCGCCCCGGAGGACGCCGCCAAAGTCCAAGACGGGTCAGGCGCGGCTGACGTAGGTCAGTTCGTTGGTGTCCACGATCACGCGTTCGCCCGATTCGATGAACGGCGGAACGAGGATGCGGATGCCGTTTTCAAGCACAGCCGGCTTGTAGGACGAAGCGGCGGTCTGGCCCTTGACGACCGGATCGGCTTCGGTGATGGCGAGAGTGACCTGATCCGGCAGGCGGATGCCGATCGGTTTTTCTTCGTAAAGTTCGACGGTGACCATCATGCCGTCCTGCAGGAAGGCAGCGCGGTCGCCAACGAAATCCTTGGCCAGCTCAAGCTGTTCGTAGGTTTCGGTGTCCATGAAGATCAGCGCGTCGCCCTGTTCGTAGAGGAACGAGAAATCCTTCTGCTCCAGACGAACGCGCTCGACGGTTTCAGCGGCGCGGAAACGTTCGTTAAGCTTGGTGCCGTTGATAAGGTTCTTCAGTTCGACCTGATTATAGGCGCCGCCCTTGCCTGGCTTGACGGCATTGGTCTTGACCGCAACCCACAGGCCGCCAGCATGTTCGATGACATTGCCGGGGCGGATTTCGTTACCATTGATCTTCATGAGCTTGATCCGGAATGAAAATGTGAAACCATGTGCGGTCCGGTGCATGACGACGAAAAGGCAACCGTCCGGTGTTGTCCCGGAGATTGCGCACCTGCCTTATACTCGAACCGCGATAATCGGGTCTCCAAGACCATAAAACTGCGCCTGACGCAAGCCTGACCACGAAAAGAGAGCGGGTCTGGCCTGATAATTCGCCCAAAATCAGCGGACGCGCAGACTGTTGGCGGTTTCGATAGCCTGCTTGATCTGATCGTCAGCCAGTCCGTCCATCATGTCATTGAGGTCCGGCGCGCGGAAACCGGCGCGCTGGGCGACGATATACCAGGCCGCCGCCTTGACCTGATCGCCCTCGGTGCCGATGCCGTCGCGATAGAGGCGGGCGAGCCATGCCTGCGCCATCACCATGCCGCGCTGCGCGCCGAGCTGCATCCAGCCGAAACCCTGTTCATAATTGCGGTCGCCGCCGCGCCCTTCGATCAGCCAGCGGCCAAGGTCGAACTGCGCCGTGTCATATCCTTGCGCAGCCGCAAGCAGGAGATAGACGCGCGCCTTCTTGTCGTCGCGCGGAATGGTGGGAGTGCCATTGGCGTAAATCTGGCTGACTGCATATTGCGCGTCGGCAAGCTTGGCCTCGGCTGCTTTCTCGAACCAGGGAAAGGCGAGATCGAGGCCGGGCTTGCCCGGTGTCTTCACCATCAGCATCTGGCCGTAATTGAATTGTGCCATGGCGTTGCCGCCCTCGGCGGCCTTCTTCATTAGTTCTTCCGCTTTGACGGGGTCCTTTTTGGTGTAGGTGCCCTGAAGCAGAAGGGCCGCGTAGCGGAACTGCGCCTCGACAACCCCGTTATTGGCCGCTTTCTCATACCATTCCGCCGCCAGTTTCTGATTGGCGGCAATGCCAAGGCCGCGTGCATAAATCTCCGCGACGAGCGTCTGCGATGCCGGATCGCCCTTTTCGGCCTGCGGCTTGGCCAGATTGAAGGCGGTCAGGTAAAGACCGCGCTGGAATGCCCCGAAAGCCTCGTCTGCCGGCTTGTCGCCGAAACGGCTCGGATCGATGTGCGGCATCGGTTCCGTGGTTGCCGGTTGCGGCAGCATGACCGGCTTGGATTGCTTGTCGGCCTTCTTGCCGTGCTGGCTGCTTTTCTGGCTGTGCACAGGCTCGTTTGCTGCCGAGACAGGCAGGACCGGCAGAGCGAATGTCAGAACAGCAGCGAGAAGAAGTTTGCTCTTCATGGGCATCGGCAAGACCTTGATGAAGGAATCAGTTTTCAAAACGCGGCGCTTTTTCATTAAGAAGCCGGTTGGCTTCCGCGACAGCCTGCGCAGGGTCTGCGGCGTCGAAGACGGCGCGTCCGAGCGCCACGAAATCCGCGCCGGTCTCGGCAGCGGGGATGATGCTTTCCAGCGCGCTTCCGGCCTGCGCGATGCAGGGAATCTCCACCATCTGCGCCCACCATTCAGCGAGCGACAGGTTGCGCGGATGGGCGTCGGGCTTGTTGTCCGCACCGATCTTGCCGAAGAACACGTAATCGGGCTGCAACTCGCCGATTTCCATCGCGCCATGGCGGTCGCGCAAATTGCCGGTGCCGACAATCATCTTCGGCGTATGCTTTTCTATCGCTTCGGCCAGATCGGCGGCCTTGCCTTCGATATGAACGCCGTCCGCCCCGACGCGCCCTGCGATGCGGGTATCATTGAGGATAAGCGCGGCAGCGCCCTTCTCCTGAATGACGGGGATGGCCTTTTCGGCTGCGGCCTGAAAGGTGGCCTCGTCGAGATCGCCGGTGTCGAGAATGACGCTCGCAACGTCGCCGCCCGAGAGCGCAGCCGTCAAAAGCTTTGCGAGCGCCGCGCCGTCGGCAAGCGGGGGCGCGACCAGCACGATGCGGCAGCGGTCTGTTTCAGTCTGGTGAGCGGGCGTGTTCATGAACGAAGCCTAACGGGAAAAACGTGATGGAATTCGGGCAATGGAAGCACTGTGTTTACCGGAAACGGAAGCGGCGCTCTATCCATTTGTTTTATCGCATTTATGCGAGGCGACCGCGCTTCGGCAAGTATTCATTGGCTGAGCGCCCTTCGGTTCGCGTCTGTCCGGGTTACCATAATGTTATCCACTGGAACGAAAGTTGATCGGAACCAACCCGGTTCTGCTCGTATTTACCGATATATAACCCGCACAGAGATCGGGCGCTGAAGGACCCGACAAACGTGTGAAACCGTTCCGGCCGCACATGCGACCATCATTCGGAATGACACGAAGAAGATTGGAAAGTCTCGCAATCCCAAGTGCAGGTACTTTCCCTAAACGATAGGCAGGCTGGTAAATGAACATTGCGACCGCTGGACAGGCGTTGCCCGCACCGACCGTGAAAATGCGCGACACGCGCATTGACGTGTTCCGTGCGCTCGCGCTGCTGACGATCTTCATCAACCATGTGCCCGGCACAATCTACGAGCATATTACACATAAGAATCTCGGCTTTTCCGATTCGGCAGAAGCCTTCGTGCTGATTTCCGGCATGGCCGTGGCTCTCGCCTATGGATCGAAATTCGCTCCCGGCAACCGGCTGCTCATGTCGCTCAAGATGTGGCGACGCGCGGGCGTGCTTTATACCACGCATATCATGACGACCATGGCGACCATCGCCATTTTCGCCGCCGCCGCGCTTTTCCTCAAGCGTTCGGAATTGCTCACGCAGATCAACATCGCCCCGCTGGTCAAGCATCCGGTCGAGGCGCTGTTCGGCATCGTCACGATGGGGCACCAGCTCGGCTATAACAACATTCTGTCCATGTATGCCGTCATGCTGGTCCTGACGCCGATCCTGCTTCTGCTGGCGCGCATCAGCCTGCCGCTGATGCTTGGCGTTTCCGGCACGGTGTGGTTCCTTTCGGGCCTCTATCATGTGGCACCCGTCAACTATCCGACAGAGGGCGTCTGGTTCCTCAACCCGCTGTCGTGGCAGTTCCTGTTCGCGATCGGTATCGCAGGCGTGATGCATGTGCGTCGCGGCGGCGAACTGCCGAAGCATCCGCTGCTCATCGGCCTTGCCGTCGGCTATCTGGTGCTGGCGCTGGCTTGGGTGCGCATCCCGCTCTGGGGCATTGATGCATCCATGGGGATGCCCATGGTCATCACCGGCTTCGACAAGACCTTCCTGTCCGGTCCGCGCCTTTTGCACGTGCTGGCGATTGCCTATCTCATTGCCGTCGTCCCGACGCTGAACAACATCGCCCGCACAGCGCCTGACAATCCGCTCGCCATCCTCGGCAAGCATTCGCTGCCGGTCTTCATTGCCGGCACGCTGCTGGCCATGGTTGCGCAGGTGATGAAGCTCGTGAATCCCGGCGGCCTGCCATATGACACGCTGCTGATCGCAACCGGCATCGTGATGCAGTTCGCGCTGGCCTATTATCTGGAATGGCTGCCGACCATCGGCTGGAGCAAGAAGGGCGCGCCCGCTTCGGCAAAGCCCGTCGTGCCCGCTGCGGAACCGGTCAAGATGCAGCTTGCATCCGGCACCAAGCCTGCGATGCAGCGTTATTGATCAGTGATCAGCCGCCCCGCTCCGGGCGGCTTTTCCTTGAGGGAAAGTGCTGTCCCGCGTGAGATTATCCACAGTGCCGAACCGAAATTAACCATTCATTAATCTTAACGGTGTTAAATGGTTTACATCCAGTTCGGCTGGATTCTTACCGAGTGGTTTAGCCACTCTGTTTGACGCCTCCCTGTTAAACTCCTGAGAGCCGCCCTTGCGGCTCTTTTTTTATGCGCTTTTTGCTGCACATCCCGCAAACATCGATTTTCCACATGCCATGGGGCGGAACGGAATGCCCTTCGATCCGTTCTATTTGCGGACTTTCTTTAAAAGCTCCTGAAAATGTTAACCGAACGTTAAACATAAACTTGCGCGACCGTGCATGAAGGTGCAGTTTGTCGTGGACTTGTTTACCGTAGCTGTTCCGTCCCAGCCTCCCCCATGGTCGAACAGCGGTTCAATGGTTTCATTCGCATCCGTCTGGAGAATCCCACAGGCGTATGCGGCAACGGAATGGGCCGCCGATACCGGCGGTCATGCAAGGTGGCAGAGCAGTGATTAGCGAACAGGGTCAGATGCCGAGCAATATGATCAGCCTCGCGGAGCGCATGGTCTTCTCGGATTCGTTCAAGCCGATCTATACGCAAGGCATGGATATGGTCGAGGAAGCGGCAAGCTACCTTGATGGGGAGGGCCGCGAGGATGCGCGCAACCTGTCGCGCGTCGCCGCGACGCTTTATGCCGCCGAATCGATGCGACTGACCACGCGCCTCATGCAGATTGCTTCCTGGCTGCTGCTCCAGCGCGCGGCGCGCAGCGGAGAAATGTCCCGCCAGCAGGTTGCTGCCGAAAAGGCCAAGGTGCGCCTCGACACGCCGTCGGCGGGTGAAGCCGCGCAGGGCTGGTCCGAACTGCCCGCCGCATTCGTGGAACTGGTTGAGCGGTCCATGCGCCTTCAGGCCCGCGTGCGCCGCATGGACCGTGAAGTCTACGGTGAGGTGGTTTCGTTGCAAGGTGTGCCGCGCGGCAACCCGGTTTCCGAACAGATCGTGCTGTTAAAAACTGCTTTCGGCGCTTCATAACCATTGAACATATGCGTCCTGCGGGGCGCATGTTTCTCTTTTGTTCACTTTTGTGCTGTCAAGTGAATCCGTCTGAGGATAGGGTTCGCTTATGAAAGAAACGATTCGCATCATTGGTATCGATCCGGGCCTGCGCCGTACAGGCTGGGGCATTGTCGAATCGCTTGGCAATTCGCTGCATTTCATCGGCTCGGGGACTGTGACCTCCAATGCCGAGATGGATCTCGCATCCCGCCTCTGCCAGCTGCATGAAGGGCTTTCCAAAGTCCTGCATGAATATATGCCGCATGAGGCAGCGGTCGAACATACCTTCGTCAACAAGGACGCAACCGCGACGCTGAAACTGGGGCAGGCGCGCGGCATTGCGCTGCTGGCCCCGGCACAGGCTGGCCTGCCGGTTGCCGAATATGCGCCGAATGCCGTCAAGAAGGCGGTGATCGGCGTCGGCCATGGCGAAAAGCAGCAGATTCACATGATGGTGAAAGTGTTGATGCCGCGCGCATCCTTCGATACGAGCGATGCCGCCGATGCGCTTGCCATAGCCATTTGCCATGCGCATCACCGGCAGAGCATCGCCAGTGCGCGCCGGTTGCAACAACTTATCGCGTAGGTAGCCATGATCGGTAAGCTCAAGGGTGTGATCGATGAAATTGCCGAGGATCATGCCGTCATTGACGTGCATGGCGTCGGCTATGTCGCTTTTTGCTCGGCGCGGACGCTGGGCAATCTGGGTGGCGCGGGCGAGGCGGCGGTGTTGTTCATCGAAACCTATGTCCGCGAGGACATGATCCGGCTTTACGGGTTTGCCAGTCAGCTTGAGCGCGAATGGTTCCGCCTGTTGCAGAGCGTGCAGGGTGTCGGGGCGAAAGTGGCGCTTGCCGTGCTTGGCACGCTGTCGCCATCCGAACTCGCCAATGCGATTGCGCTGCGTGACATCGCCATGGTGTCGCGCGCGCCGGGCGTCGGCAAGAAAGTGGCGGAGCGCATCGTCACGGAATTGAAGAACAAGGCGCCTGCCTTTGCCGGTGATGCGAGCGGCACGATCGGGCTCAAGCAGGAGCTTGGCGCGGGCGCAGCACCTGCGCCGGTGGCTGACGCAGTATCTGCGCTTTCCAATCTTGGTTATTCGCGCGATCAGGCGGCGAATGCCGTTGCCGCTGCGCTGAAAGAGGCGGGCGAGGATGCCGATTCGGCAAAGCTCATCCGGTTGGGTTTGAAGGAACTTTCCCGATGATGGACTGCCGGGCGAGAGACTTGCCTGAACGATATGTTCATGCGAGGAGGAAGGCATGAGCGACCGCAACCCTCTCATCAATGCCGACAGCCGCGTAGACGAAGACAATACGCTGCGCCCGCAAACGCTCGACGATTTCGTCGGCCAGGCGGCAGCGCGCGCCAATCTGAAAGTTTTCATTGAAGCCGCCAAGGTGCGCGGCGAGGCGCTGGATCATGTGTTGTTCGTTGGCCCTCCCGGTCTCGGCAAGACGACGCTGGCGCAGATCATGGCCAAGGAACTCGGCGTCAATTTCCGCTCCACTTCCGGCCCGGTCATCGCCAAGGCGGGCGATCTGGCGGCGCTCTTGACCAATCTCGAAGAGCGTGACGTGCTTTTCATCGACGAAATTCATCGGCTGAGCCCGGCAGTTGAAGAAATTCTCTATCCGGCGATGGAGGATTTTCAGCTCGATCTCATCATCGGTGAGGGACCGGCGGCGCGCTCCGTCAAGATCGATCTGGCCAAGTTCACGCTGGTTGCGGCAACGACCCGTCTGGGCCTCCTGACCACGCCGCTGCGTGACCGTTTCGGCATTCCGGTGCGGCTCAATTTTTATACGGTCGAGGAACTGGAATATATTGTGCGACGTGGCGCGCGCATCATGCAGATGGGCATTTCGCCGGACGGCGCGGTGGAAGTTGCCCGCCGTTCACGTGGCACGCCGCGCATTGCCGGACGGCTGTTGCGCCGCGTCCGCGATTTCGCGCTGGTCGCAGGCGCCGATATCATCGACCGCAAGATCGCCGATGAGGCGCTATCGCGTCTGGAAGTGGACAATCGGGGGCTGGATCAGCTTGACCGGCGCTATCTCAATATCATCGCGCGCAATTTTGGCGGCGGTCCGGTGGGGATCGAAACCATCGCCGCGGGCCTGTCCGAGCCGCGTGATGCGATTGAAGACATTATCGAACCCTATCTAATCCAGCAGGGTTTTTTGCAACGCACGCCGCGTGGCCGGGTGCTCACGGCTGTCGCCTGGCAGCATCTGGGACTGCCTGCGCCCGCTGAAATCATCCAGCAGTCGCAATACGGCCTCTTCATGGACGACGAATGACCGACAAGCAGCAACAGGCCGTATCCGGCGAACTCAAAGACGGCGCGCATCTTCTTTATGCCCGCATCTATTATGCCGATACGGATTTTTCCGGCTTCGTCTATCATGGCCGCTATCTGGAATTCTATGAGCGTGGGCGCACGGACTTCCTGCGCTTGCAGGACGTTCACCATATCGAGTTGGCCGAGGGCGCGCTCGGCGAGGAAATGGTCTGGGTCGTTCGCCGCATGGAGATCGACTACAAATCGCCGGCGAAGATGGACGACCTCATTCTGATCGAAACCCGCGTCAGCGAAATTCGCGGCGCGCGGGTCATCATGGCGCAGAAGATCACCTGCGAGGGCCGCCCGCTTTCGGAAGCGAAGGTAGAAGCGGTGATGATCACCAAGGCAGGCCATCCGCGCCGCATTCCCGATGAATGGCGGGAGGCCTTCACCAACAGCCGCAAGGGTTGAACTCCGGGAAATCGCGTCCCCTTTGTTGGGGTGTGTCCTATTTAGGCAGATGCTAACGCATCTTTAACCATAATATTCCATTAATCACCCTGACGGAATCGGTTGAGAGGCTGGCTTGAAGCGCAGCGCCTTCCTTTCACCAAAATTAACCGTAACAAGCGCCTGATGGATTTAAGGTTGAAATCCGGGATGGCGGTTGCGGTGCGAAGTGGCGGCCGCTCGTCGGGCAGGTACGGCTTCACGTTGAAAAGCTGCGCAAGGTTAGAGTGTCTGGTTTCAGACGCTGGGTAACGGATTTGCGATACCGCCCGGTCAAGTGGCCGGGCGTTTGGATTCGAGGACGGTAGATCGATGGAAAATGTTGCGTTAGCGGCCCCCGCCGCCGATGTTACCCTCTGGGGCCTGTTCATGCAGGCGAACTGGGTCGTCAAGCTGGTTATGCTTGGCCTGTTGTTCGCCTCGATCTGGACCTGGGCTATCATCGTGGACAAGACGATTGCTTACGGACGGGCGCGGCGCGCGATTGATCGCTTCGAGCAGACGTTCTGGTCCGGCCAGTCGCTGGAAGAACTTTATCGCAATCTCGGTGAACGCCGCACCACCGGCATGGCATCCATCTTCATGGCCGCGATGCGCGAGTGGAAGAAGTCATTCGAAAAGGGGGCCCGCTCTCCCATCGGCCTCCAGATGCGCATCGACAAGGCCATGGATGTCGCGCTGGCGCGTGAAAGCGAAAAGCTGGAATCGCGACTGGGCTTTCTGGCGACCATCGGTTCTGCTGCTCCCTTCATCGGCCTGTTCGGCACGGTCGTCGGCATCATGACCTCGTTCCAGGCCATCGCCGCTTCCAAGAACACCAGCCTTGCCGTCGTTGCGCCGGGTATCGCCGAAGCGCTTCTGGCAACGGCCATCGGCCTTCTCGCCGCTATTCCCGCCGTTATCGCCTACAACAAGCTGTCTGCGGATGCGGGCAAGATCGGCGGGCGGCTGGAAGGTTTTGCGGACGAGTTTTCCGCCATACTGTCGCGCCAAATTGATGAGAAGCTGACGCCGCGTAATTAAGCGGCATCAAGCATCGAGTGTAGTTTCAGCCTTCGGGAATCTTGCAATGGGCATGTCGGTCGGAAATCAGGGAATGCAGTCGGGCGGACGCCGCAGGCGCGGCCGCAAGAAGGCATTGATGAGCGAAATCAACGTGACGCCGTTCGTCGACGTGATGCTCGTTCTCCTCATCATCTTCATGGTTTCCGCGCCGCTTCTGACGGTTGGCGTGCCGATTGACCTGCCCGATACGCAGGCCAAGGCCATGAACGCCGACACGCAGCCGATCACCGTTTCGGTCAACAGCGAGGGCAAGATCTACCTGCAGGAAACCGAAATCCCCATCGAAGAAGTGGTGCCGAAACTCCAGGCCATCGCCAAGACGGGCTATGAGGAGCGCATTTTCGTGCGCGGTGACAAGGCTGCCGATTACGGCACCGTCATGAAAGTCATGGCCCGCATTTCCGCCGCCGGTTTCAAGAATATCGGCCTTGTGACCCTCCAGGAGCAGGATAGCTGACGCCATCATGAAGGCTGGCCTGACATCTTCTGTTGCCTTGCATGCCGTTGCGGTTGCGCTGGCAGTGGTTTCGTTTTCCTCGCCGAAGGCTTTCGACGTGCAGGATTCGGAGTCATTTCCTGTCGATATCGTACCGATCGAGTCGATAACCCAAATCCAGCAGGGCGACAAAAAAGCGCCCATGAAGGAAAAAGCCGCGCCGATCCCGACGACGAAGCCGCAAACCGTTCCCGACGCCCAGAATGTCGGCGATCAGGACGTGGACACCACGACGCCCCCAAGGCCCGACCCAAAGGCGAAACCGATTGAGGCGGCTGAGGAGCCGAAGGCGCAGCCGGAACCGGTGAAAAAGCCGGAGCCGAAGCCTGATCCCAAGCCGGAGGCGAAGCCCGAGGAAAAGCCGACGCCGGTTCCCGCGACCGAAGTTCAGACCAAACCCGAACCGAAGCAGGAAGTGAAGCCTGACCCGGTGGCCGAAGCCATCGAAAAGCAGGCTGAAGCACCGGATGCCGAGGCGCCGAAGCTGCCGGACAAGGTGCCTGCACCGGAGGCAAAGCCGAAACCGCCGCAGGCGCAGACCGCCAAGACCAACGAGCGCAAGCAGCCGGAAGAAAAGAAGAAGACGCAAAGCGCCTCGCAGACTTCGCAGTCGAAGAATGATGCGATTGCCGATGAGGTTGCAGCCCTTCTCAACAAGCAGAAGGCGGCAGGCGGCGGCGCCAAGCGTTCCACCGATCAGGCATCGTTGGGCGGCAAGAAGAATACCGGCGGCTCCAAGCTCAGCCAGAGCGAAATGGACGCGCTGCGCGGTGCGATTTCGAAGTGCTGGAACGTTCCCGCCGGTGTGGCGGACGCGCCGGGGCTGATCGTGACCGTCAAGATGAAGCTCAATCAGGATGGCTCCATCCAGGGCGTTCCGGAAGTGACATCGGGCGGCGGCGGTGATGGTGTGGGTCGTGCAGCAGCCGAGAGCGCCAAGCGCGCTGTCGCACGCTGCGCACCGTACAATCTGCCAGTCGACAAATATGATACATGGTCGGAAGTGATCGTCACTTTCGACCCGAGCGAAATGTTCTGACCGGGCTTCCGGTCGCCAACCACTGCAAGGACAAAGAGGTCCCAGAAGACATGAAAATCGGCATCATCAATACAAAGATCCGGACGGTCTTTTCGGCTTTCGCGTGTATGATTGCCGCAAGCCTTGTCTGCACCATGCCGGCGCGCGCCGTCGTGGAAATCAACATCAACAAGGGTGTGATCGAGCCGCTGCCGATCGCCATCACCGATTTCCTTTCGGCTGACCAGCTCGGGCCGAATATCACCTCGGTCATCGCGGCCGATCTTGAACGGTCTGGCCTGTTCGCGCCGATCGACAAGGGCGCCTTCATCGAGAAGATTTCCAATCCGGATGCCGCTCCGCGTTTCGAGGACTGGAAGGTCATCAACGCGCAGGCGCTCGTCACGGGCCGCATCACCAAGCAGCCCGATGGCCGTCTCAAGGCCGAGTTCCGCCTGTGGGATACGTTCGGCGGCCAGCAGATGATCGGCCAGCAGTTCTTCACCACGCCGGACAACTGGCGCCGCGTCGCGCATATCATCGCTGACGCCATCTATGAGCGCCTGACCGGTGAAAAGGGCTATTTCGATACGCGCGTCGTTTTCGTGGACGAATCCGGCTCGGCGCAGAAGCGCGTGAAACGCCTCGCCATCATGGATCAGGACGGCGCCAATGTGCGCTATATTTCCGACGGCCGCGCCATTTCGCTGACGCCGCGTTTCTCGCCGAACCGTCAGGAAGTCACCTATATGTCGTATGAAGGCGGCTCGCCGAAGGTGTATCTGCTGCAACTGGAAACCGGCCAGCGCGAGCTTGTCGGCAATTTCCCCGGCATGACCATTGCGCCGCGCTTCTCGCCCGATGGCCAGAAGGTCGTGATGAGCCTGTTGCAGGACGACGGCAGCGCCAATATCTATTCGATGGACCTGCGCAATCGTTCGACCACGCGCCTGACCAACAGCCAGGCGATCGATACGAGCGCGTCCTATTCGCCGGACGGGTCGCAGATCGTTTTCTCTTCCGACCGCGGCGGACGTCCGCAGCTCTATGTGATGGGTGCCGATGGCTCCAATCCGCGCCGCATCTCCATGGGCGACGGCAGCTATAACACCCCGGTCTGGTCTCCGCGCGGCGATCTGATCGCCTTCACCAAGCAGTCGCAGGGCCAGTTTTCCATCGGCGTCATGAAGACCGACGGTTCGGGCGAACGCCTCTTGACCTCCGGCTTCCACAATGAAGGCCCGACCTGGGCTCCGAATGGCCGCGTGCTGATGTTCTTCCGCAAGGCTGCAGGAGCGGGCGGTCCGAAGCTGTTCACCATCGACCTGACCGGCCGCAACGAGCGCCAGATCCAGACGCCGAACTTCGCGTCCGACCCGGCGTGGTCGCCGCTGCTCGAATAGGTTTTGCGGGCAGTTATGGAATGTGAAGGCGCGAAACCGGTGTTTCGCGCCTTTTTCATGGCAAATTGCCACAATCATTCGGCCCGAGTCGTGTTTCTGCCGCATTTTGCCCTCAAGGGCTGAGGCAGCAAGAAAATATTAACCATACTTCTTGAGCCTGTCTTAACCTCAATATGATTATTGGATGGTTACGCAGGAACATCAAATCTTAAGGAGCTCCGGCCCATGCGCCGTATCCAGTCGATTGCACGTAGCCCGATCGCTATCGCCCTTTTCATGTCGCTCGCCGTTGCCGGTTGCGCATCCAAGAAGAACCTCCCGAACAATGCCGGTGATCTGGGTCTCGGTGCAGGTGCCGCGACGCCGGGTTCCGCTCAGGACTTCACGGTCAATGTCGGCGACCGCATCTTCTTCGATCTCGATTCTTCGCTGATCCGCGCCGATGCGCAGCAGACGCTTTCCAAGCAGGCCCAGTGGCTGCAGCGTTATCCGCAGTACTCGATCACGATCGAAGGCCATGCAGACGAACGCGGCACGCGTGAATACAACCTCGCTCTCGGCCAGCGCCGTGCAGCCGCCACCCGCGACTTCCTCGCTTCCCGCGGCGTGCCGACCAACCGTATGCGCACCATCTCCTACGGCAACGAACGTCCGGTCGCAGTTTGCGATGCCGACTCGTGCTGGTCGCAGAACCGCCGCGCCGTCACCGTTCTCAATGGTGCAGGCAGCTAATCCGCGAGCATCGCATAGTGTTACGGAAAAGCGGCTTTCGGGCCGCTTTTTTCGTTTTGGACCGCATTTGCGGGCTTTCTGACAAACTTTGGCCGAAGTCACCCCTGTCATAGTGAGCGTCAAGACGCCTTCGCTTTTCGCATTTTGCGGCGCAAAACCGCTTCGCACTTTCGCTGGAAATGCTCTAAAAGCGGAGCTGATCGTGCGGCAAACGCATTCAGCGTCTGTTCAGGCGCGGCACTCGATCATCCGGATCGCAGGAACCGGATGGATGAATTTGCAGGGGCAAAGGAATGAGGAAACCAATGAGGAAAGTGACGCTGGCAATTGCCATGCTGCCGCTTTTGGCGAGTGCTCCGGCTCTGGCGGCATCTGTTTCTTCGCAAGGGGAAATTCAGCTCGCGCAGGCAGGTGCTCCCGGCGGGGATCAGTTTTCGCAGCAGGTCTGCAATCTGGCGCATCAAAATGCCCAGTCCTATGCGCGCATCTTGCAGCTTCGCGACAAGATGCTGAAAATCCAGCGCGACAATGAAGCGCGTTTCCAGGCCTTGGAAAAGGGGCGCGGCGGGGCACCGCATCACGTCAGCATCGGCTCGACGGCAATTCTTGATGAAGCCATGCGGGACAATGGAAGCGGCGGCGGGCAGGGCGGCGGCTATCAGAGCCCCGGCTTGCAGCAGGAACTGGTGCGCAACCTGACCGGCAAGGTCGAGGATGTGGACGCCCAGATTTCGTTCACCGACAATCAGCTGCAAAAGACGCAGGAAGACAATGAGTTCCGGTTTGAAGAACTGGAAAAGAAGAATGGCATAACCTCGCCTGCTTCGAGCAGCGCAGCCCAGACCGCGCCCGCCGCGGCATCTCCGGGGGCCGATCTGTGCGCACAGGGCGTCGGCAATGCGGCCGCGATCGCGGACGCGTTGAGCGCGCGGGCGGAGGCCATGAACTTCCAGATCCTCGAAATGCAGGATCAGATGCAGAAAATGCAGGAAGCGAACGAAACCCGCTTCCAGTTTCTGGAAACCGGAAAACGGGCCGAGACGGATGTTCAGCAGGCTGGCGGCAATACGTCGCTGGCCGATGCCGGTTCGGATCAGGGCAACAACGGAAACCTCGATGGCGGGGTTTCCGAAGGCGCTTCGCAGACGGCGGCCAGCCAGCCTTCCAGCGCCGATTCCATGGCTATTGATTCGAATGCGCCCGCACAGGGCGGACCGGCACGCGGCGAGCCGCCGCAGACGCTGGGCTCCATCCGCTTCGACGCCAGTGGCAATGTAATCGGCGAAACACTCGACGCCACGCCGCGCGCGGCACAGCCGGGACCGGCTGTGGGCGGAACGGCGGCAGGCGATGCGGTTGCATCGCTTCCCACTGACGATAACCCCAATTCGCTCTATCAGGCGTCCTATCAATATCTGATGTCGGGCGACTACAAGGCAGCCGAAACCGGTTTTCGCGAGCATGTGAAGCGCTATCCGGCTGATCCCAACACGGCGGAAGCGCGCTTCTGGCTGGGGGAATCGCTTTACGGTCAGGGCCGCTATCCGGAAGCCGCCACCGTGTTCATCGATACGCAGCGCGATTATCCCGATTCCAAGCGCGCGCCGGAAAACATGTTCAAGCTCGGCATGACGCTGGAAAAAATGGATAATCGCGATGTCGCCTGCGCGACCTTCGCGCAGATTCCCGAACGTTACCCCAAGGCGGCGCCTGCCATATTGAAGCGGGTCGCCGACGAGCGCAGCCGTGCCAAATGTTAGGGTCAGAACCTGTTGGAGCGGGATGAATTCAGGTTGAATCGCCAACCGCTCCAGATTTTTGTTTGAGCATGATTTTATTCGCATGCTTTGATTGCGGAGTTATTTCGTGGGGCTTAGCCCAGGCAATATTTTCAAATTGTTCGAGCCATTCGGGTTTGGGCAGGCCAGGGCCGTGATTGCTGCTGTGTCGGGCGGCAGCGATTCTCTCGGGCTGCTTTTTCTTCTCCGGGATTACATGGCCACGCTCAAGCATCCACCGCGGCTGATTGCCGTGACTGTGGATCATCAATTGCGCGCAGAATCCAGCGCCGAGGCCGAAAATGTCGGCCGGCTCTGCCAGCGCTACGGGATTGAGCACCGTATCCTCACCTGGGACGAGGCGAAGCCTGCGAGCGGACTTGCCGCGGCGGCGCGCACGGCGCGCTATCGCCTGCTGTCGCAGGCGGCGCAGGATGCGGGTGCAGCCTTCATCGTCACCGGCCATACGCAGGACGACCAGATCGAAACCTTTCTGATGCGCAAGGAGCGCAGCGCCCATGCCGAGGCGCGGGGGCTTGCCGCCATGTCGCCGCGTTCGTTGCTGGGTGGTCTTGGACGGGAAGGATCGGTGGAGCTCGACCGCCCCCTGCTTTCCGTTTCCCGGCAAACCTTGCGCGATGAATTGCGGAAACGGGGCATTGAATGGGTCGATGATCCCAGCAATGCCAACACGGAATATGAACGTCCGCGGGTTCGTTTGGGCGCTGCCGCGAAGGCTGACCGGCAGGCTGTTCTCGACCGGATTGCCGAGGCTGGAGCCGCGCGCGAGCGGGACAATGCCGCGCTGATTGCTGCACTCGGCGACCCGGCGAGCCTGCGCATCGATGCGAACGGGGCCTTGCTGGTCGATCCGCAGCATTACGCGGCGCTCCCCGACAATGCGCGGCGGCTGTTTTCCGGACTGCTGGCGGCGATTGCCGGCGGACGCCGTTTCCTGCCGGGCGACAGTGAGCGCTCGCGCATCGAACGCGTTCTCTCGGGAGCGGACGACAATCGCCGCCTGACCGTGTTCGGCGCGCTGATCGAGCGGGGCGGGGAAGGTTCTCCGCACCGGTTCCTTCGTGAAAAACGCAATCTGCCGAAGCTTCATCTGGAACCGGGCAAGCCAATCATCTGGGACGGGCGTTTCCGTTTTTGGAACGAAGGCTCGATCGATTTCGGACTTGCCGCACCGGGACGGCAGGAACTGGCCGATTTCCTCAAGGCGCGGGACATCGAGATCGACTCCCGCAAACGTGAAGCCCTGCTGGTTTCGCCGGCTCTTTACCGGGATGGCGGGCTTTTTGCCTTGCCGTTCCTGCCGGATGGAAATCTTCCGCAAGGCATTCATATCGAACGGCATTTTGCGATCTTCGATCACGTGCTGCCGGGGCATGATTTCGAGCTCGCAATGGCCGTTCAGGCCCGTATCGGGCGCGTCTGCGCGGAAATGTCCTAGAGCTGTTCCCGATTCAACAGAATCGCCGGGGACAGTTCCATCCTTGCTTTGACGCATTATCCTGCGCATCGAAGCGGGATAAGAAATCAGTCCAGTGGACTGATTTCCCCGCGCAGGCGCTTCGCACTTTTGCTGGAAATGCTCATTTTATAAACCAGAGTGCGAAGAATCGAAGATGTGGGGTCAAACGCGCCTTGGCAAGGCCATCCTTCGATCCTATGTTAGACCGAAACATCGTTCCGTGCCCGCGGAATGGCCGTGGTATCGATTGGACCCGATATGAATCCGAACTATCGCAACTTCGCCCTCTGGGCGATCATTGCTCTTCTTTTGATTGCGCTGTTCAACCTGTTCCAAAGCCCAGGTCAGCGCACCAATTCCCGTGAAGTTTCCTATTCGCAATTTATAGACGACGTATCCAACGGTCGCGTGAAATCGGTCACGATCACCGGCCAGCGGATTAGCGGCACTTTTGCTGACAATGGTTCGACCTTCCAGACCTATTCGCCGGGCGATACGGGTCTTGTCTCGCGCCTTGAAGAAAAGGGTGTCGCGATCACCGCACGCCCTGAAACGGACGGTTCCAGCTCGCTGATCGGCATTCTCCTGTCGTGGCTTCCGATGATCCTGATCCTCGGCGTGTGGATTTTCTTCATGCGCCAGATGCAGGGCGGATCACGCGGCGCGATGGGCTTCGGCAAGTCGAAGGCGAAGCTTCTCACCGAAGCGCATGGCCGCGTGACGTTCCAGGACGTTGCCGGCGTGGACGAAGCCAAGCAGGACCTTGAGGAAATCGTCGAATTCCTGCGCGATCCGCAGAAGTTCCAGCGTCTGGGCGGCAAGATCCCCCGCGGCGTGCTGCTCGTCGGCCCTCCCGGCACCGGTAAGACGCTGCTGGCGCGTTCGGTAGCGGGCGAAGCCAATGTGCCTTTCTTCACCATTTCCGGTTCGGACTTTGTTGAAATGTTCGTCGGTGTTGGTGCGAGCCGCGTCCGCGACATGTTCGAGCAGGCCAAGAAAAATGCGCCCTGCATCATCTTCATCGACGAAATCGACGCGGTTGGCCGTCATCGCGGCGCCGGTCTCGGCGGCGGCAATGACGAACGCGAACAGACGCTCAACCAGCTTCTGGTGGAGATGGACGGTTTTGAAGCCAACGAATCGATCATCCTGATCGCGGCAACCAACCGTCCCGATGTTCTCGATCCAGCGCTGCTGCGTCCGGGCCGTTTCGACCGTCAGGTCGTTGTGCCGAACCCGGATATTGTCGGGCGCGAACAGATTCTCAAAGTGCATGTGCGCAATGTGCCGCTTGCACCGAATGTCGATCTCAAGGTTGTCGCACGCGGAACGCCGGGCTTCTCCGGTGCCGATCTCGCCAACCTCGTCAACGAAGCCGCCCTCATGGCCGCACGCCGCAACAAGCGCCTTGTGACCATGCAGGAATTCGAGGACGCCAAGGACAAGATCATGATGGGCGCGGAACGCCGCTCCGCCATGACGCCGGAAGAAAAGGCCAATACGGCCTATCACGAGGCAGGCCACGCCATCGTCGCGCTCAACGTGCCGAAGGCCGATCCGGTGCACAAGGCAACGATCATTCCGCGTGGCCGCGCGCTGGGCATGGTGATGCAGCTTCCCGAAGGCGACCGTTATTCGGCCACCTATACGTGGATGGTGTCGCGTCTTGCCATCATGATGGGCGGTCGCGTGGCGGAAGAGCTGAAATTCGGCAAGGAAAACATCACGTCCGGTGCATCCTCCGACATTCAGCAGGCCACCAAGCTTGCCCGTTCGATGGTGACGCAGTGGGGCTATTCCGACAAGCTTGGCCGCGTGGCCTATGGCGACAATCAGGAAGAGGTCTTCCTTGGCCATTCGGTGTCCCGCACGCAGAATATTTCGGAAGAAACCGCGCAGATCATCGATGCCGAAGTACGCCGCCTGATCGACGAGGCTTACGCCGAAGCGACCCGCATCCTGACCAAGAAGAAGAAGGACTGGATCGCGCTTGCCGAAGGCCTGCTTGAATATGAAACGCTCTCGGGCGATGAGATCAAGGAACTGATCGCAGGCAACAAGCCGTCGCGTGATCAGGGCAACGATACGCCGTCGCGCGGTTCGGGCGTGCCGAAGGCCGGAAGCCCACGCAAGCGCAAGGGCAGCGAGCCCGGCAGCGAACCGGGCATGGAGCCGCAGCCGCAATAGGCTTCTTGAAACTGAATGGAGAAAGCCGGGCTTGTCCCGGCTTTCTTGTTATCCAGCTTTGTGGGGGCTGACCGCAAAGGCTCATTAAGGAATTCGGCGCATCATATTGTATCAGCATACGACTTTGGGTCCGGGAGTGTTGGACATTCCGCCAAAGGCGAAATTGCATTCGTGAGGGTTTTCGCGTTAAGAACAGCGAAATCCGCTGGCCGGTCAAACGGCAGCCATTGTTCGCCTGTGAGTTCGGGCGGCATATATTTGAAGACAGAGAGCGTTTCATGGCTCAGCGCAAGGCGAAACAAATGACACGGAAATATTTCGGAACCGATGGCATTCGCGGACAGGCAAACAGCTTTCCCATGACCCCGGAAGTCGCCATGAAAGTCGGCATGGCGGTCGGTCACATCTTCCGCCGCAAAGGTCAGGCTTCGCGCGTGGTGATCGGCAAGGATACGCGCCGTTCGGGCTATATGCTGGAGAATGCGCTGGTGGCCGGTTTCACCGCCGCTGGCATGGATGTGTTCCTGCTCGGCCCGATCCCGACGCCAGCCGTTGCGATGCTTTGTCGGTCGCTGCGCGCCGATATCGGCGTCATGATATCCGCGTCGCACAATCCATTCTACGATAACGGCATCAAGCTTTTCGGTCCGGACGGATACAAGCTTTCCGACGAGATCGAACTGAAGATCGAGGCAATGATCGACGGCGATCTTACCCCCTATCTCGCCAGTCATGGCGATGTCGGCCGCGCCAAGCGCGTTGACGGCGACATCTATCGCTATATCGAGTTTGCCAAGCGCACGCTGCCGCGCAACATCGACCTGAACGGCTTGCGCGTCGTGGTCGATTGCGCCAATGGCGCGGGCTACAAGGTTGCCCCTGCCGCCCTGTGGGAGCTGGGCGCGGAAGTCATCACCATCAATAACGAGCCGAACGGCATCAATATCAATGAGGATTGCGGTTCCACGCACCCCATTGGCCTGATGAAGAAGGTTCACGAAGTGCGCGCCGATGTGGGCATCGCGCTCGATGGCGATGCGGATCGCGTATTACTGGTCGATGAAAACGGCACTGTCATCGACGGCGATCAGTTGATGGCCGTCATCGCCGAAAGCTGGGCGGCAAGTGACCGGCTCGAAGGCGGCGGCATCGTGGCGACCGTCATGTCCAATCTTGGACTGGAGCGCTTCCTTGCCGACCGTCACCTGACGCTGGCCCGCACCAAGGTGGGCGACCGATATGTGGTCGAGCATATGCGCGAGCATGGCTTCAATGTCGGCGGCGAGCAGTCCGGCCATATCGTCCTGTCCGATTTTGCGACGACGGGCGACGGCTTGATTTCCGCGCTGCAAATTCTTGCGGTCGCGCAAGAGCAGGGCAGGCCGATCAGCGAAGTCTGCCGCAAGTTCGATCCGGTGCCGCAGCTTCTGAAGAATGTGCGCACCGCTGGCGGCAAGCCGCTGGAAAACAAGCGCGTGAAGAGCGCAATCGACGAAGCAACCGAGCGTCTCGGCCATCAGGGCCGCCTGGTTATCCGTCCGTCCGGCACGGAGCCGCTCATCCGCGTCATGGCGGAAGGCGATGATCGCGGCTTGGTGGAAAAGGTCGTCAACGACATCATCGATGTGATCTCGTCCGAAGGCAGCGCTGCGGCCTGACCGCTTTCGGCGCAATTCAGCAATGGCGCGGGTTTTGTCCCGCGCTTTTTTTGTCTGGAACGCCTTCTTTATATTAGCAGGTGTTAATTAGTATGGTAAAAAAACAAGGTTCCTTGTTTATTGCATTATGCTATTTTTTGCAACCTGCATAACCTATTGATGTTGCTGAATAACGCTGCCTTACACGTGGAAAATCTTCGGTTGCTCCTCTCCTATCGCTGGATATCTTCCAACGCCGTAACGCACAGGTTGAAGTTATCGGCCCGATGAAATGCCTCATACTTGAGCATGGACTTGTAGTCTCGATTTCCTAGCCAATGTTGAACAAGATACAAATTTAAGCCATGTCCAACCAAACGGCTTGCGCATGTATGCCTCAATATTGTCGGCACGACCGCCTGATCCGCATCGAGATTCAACTCGGATTTAACTTCATTCCAAGCAATTCGGAACTTCGGTTGCTCAACCCTTCCAAAGGGACCGCGAATTTCGCCCGTTAGGTCTGCTATAGCCCGGAAGGCGCGATTCGTTAGAGGAAGTGTCCTTGCTGCTCCTTTTGTGGTTTCAGGAATATGCACGAGCCGACCCTCGACATTCTCCCATCGAATTGCGATTGCTTCACCGACGGTCATCCCAGTGTCGACGAGGAACTCAACAAGCGATCCATAAATGGCGGTCTTCAAGGCCATACTACGAATGATAGCTACCTCTTCCTCTTTGGATAACACTCTCAAAAAAGTTCTGTCTTCAGACAACCTCTTGAAGGTAGGTACATGAGGGATGAGTCCAATCTTCTGCGCTGCCCTTAAGAGTTTGGTCAATGCATTGATTTTTCGGTTGATGGTCGAATTCTTATTGTTTCGCTTTCTCAACTCATTGGCGATCTCGATATAATCGTCATCGCGAAAAGTCACAAACTCGTCGCGCTTGATATCAGCAATCTCATGAAGGAAAATTATTGCACTTTCCCTGTACTTGCTTTCGCTCCAGAGATCATCTCCCAAAAATTCAATCAATCGACTGATGGTCATTGGAGTGTTCGACATGATTCTCTCTTGCGTAAACGATGTGGTTTGGCACCGCCTCAGTTTCTGGTGAATATGGTCAAAACACCACTCATCAATGTGAGGAAGCACGATATTCCACAGATAAGACCACTTTACGTATTGTTAAGAATTAGCCCATTCTGCGGCCAAAAGCAGATGTGAGTGGCAAATTTGTGTTAAATTGGCAACAGAGACAGCGGTGAAAATTGAGCAGGTGCTGAACAAGGTTGCGATTAGCCTCCATTAAAGATTATTCATGACTCGTTGAAATCGAGCACCACAGGGGCTCGGGGTAAAGTTTGATCTGGAGGTCAGAAATGAACATTAAGAGCCTTCTTCTCGGCTCCGCTGCGGCGCTGGTCGCAGTTTCCGGTGCTCAGGCTGCGGATGCAATCGTCGCGCCAGAACCAGAAGCCGTTGAATATGTCCGCGTCTGCGATGCCTACGGCGCTGGCTACTTCTACATCCCAGGTACCGAGACTTGCCTGCGTATAGGTGGGTATCTGCGTTACGATATTCGTGGCGGTGATGATGCCTATAGCGGTGTAGAGTTCGGTGGATGGCGCAAGCGCGCGCGTTTCGCACTGCGCACTTACACGGCCTCTGAAACCGAAATGGGCACACTGCGCACATTTACCGAAAGCCGCTTTCAGTGGGACTCGGTCGCTGGTAACTACGGGGATACCGGTTTCGGTGGATACGGAGTTGACGGCAATGAAGGCACGCATGAACTTCACTTCGCCTTTATTACTCTTGGTGGTCTGAAAGTTGGTCTTGATGAATCCGAGTTCCTTACCTTTACGGGTTACCTCGGCGACATCATGAACGACGACGTCGTCCTTGCAGGCAACTACCGCACTGGCAAGATCTCCTACACCTTCACCGGTGGAAACGGCTTCTCGGCCGTAGTCGCTCTTGAACAGGGTGGTGATGGCTACTCGATCAACGATTACATGCCGCATGTTGTTGGCGGTCTTAAAATCGAACAGGGCTGGGGCTCGCTCGCTGGTGTAGTAGCCTATGACTCCGTCATCGAAGAATGGGCTGCCAAAGTTCGTGGTGACGTGAACATCACTGATCGTTTGTCTGCTTGGTTGCAGGGTGCTTATTCGTCCGCAGAAACGGATGACCAGATGTACGGTGCCTGGGGTGGTGATTGGGCAGTCTGGGGTGGCTTGAAGTATCAGGCAACTGAAAAGGCTACCTTCAACATTCAGGGTGCCTATGAAGACTGGGGCAAGCTTGCTGTTGCAGCAAACGTTGCTTACGAACTGGTTCCGGGCTTCACCGTTACTCCAGAAGTTGCCTACACTCGTTGGGATAGCGATCATCCGGCTCGCCTTGCTGGTGGTAGCAAGGATGCCATCCAGGGAATGCTGCGCTTCCAGCGTTCGTTCTAAATCTTCTGGATTTTTTGAAGAGGAGCCCGGTAGTATTCGCTACCGGGTTCTTTCTGTTTGACAACATATTTTGTCGCGTTAGTGTTTGAAGGCCTAATTTAGTAGAAGGACTACTAGATTGTCGGAATAATGTGACCTCCAGTCCATTATTTGGGTATGGCGGTGGATCACTTCACCGCCATTATCATTCTTGAGCGCTCGCCCTTTGAAATCACTGGCAATAGCACAATGGAAATTAACATTGTGCGAGGGCCACATGAACATTCTAAAGCATATTGGTTTCAGTGCTGCTGCAATTGGAGTTGTAGCTGGTATTCCTTACTTGTTTAACGAGTTGCAAAAACATTCGATTGCAGAAAACGAAGCAGCGCAGCGGCAACTAGATCAGTTGATGATTATAACCGTTTCACCAGCATTTGAAGTGCTTGAGATAAGTCAGCAGCAAGCAATTATCCGAGATACAAACGGCATATGGGTTGTTCGTGTTGGTGACGTTTTGCCAACGGGCGAAACAATCAAAGCAATCGGAAATGGAATAATGACCGATAAATCCCAAACATATACAGTGGGAAACAGTCGTTAAATAGCAACGGACACAACGTCCGACTGCTCAGTGGGGTGAGCAATGCGGCTAACCCCATTTTCTTTTGAGGAATACGTTATGAGTTACAAGGATTTCATCACCGAACTATTTGATAAGTCGAAAGCCCATCACGAAGCGCGAGGCGCAGTATGGGCGATTACGCTTGCGCAGTTTCGCGAGCGAATGAAGGAGTTAGGTTTCGAGCGGCCTGCTCCTATGGGTCAAATACTGGTCGTGCAACGGGTTTCGCGCAAGCGCAAGGAATGGACACCGGATAATCTCAAGTTCCATATGAAGGCCGTCCCCCCATCTTATGCCGCAAAGACGCAGAAACACGTCAAGGACGCGCAAGGGCAGTCCGACGCTTCGCAAATACGTTTGTTGACGCGTCAGCAGTGGGTGAGCGAATTACGGGCAGATAAGGCCCACCTGCATAAATAGGATTGAGGACGTTTATACCCTTTACGATCCTCCCGCACAGCGCTCCAGATGCGGTAAGGCCCACTTGGTTCAGTCATCCCAAGTGGGCTTTTTATTGATGTGAAGTGGTATTTGAATGAAACTTTATGGAGCGCGAAACAAAATCTCGATGAAACGAATTGAATCTGGATGAGTTAGAAACGGAAAGTTTATGATAGATAATAGAAACGAAACAAAGACAAACAGATTTTTACAATAGATCACTGATAGCAATAGTATAATCGAAAGAAATAATATTGTCCTGCGATTTTACTTGTGCTAGGCCGGTGGTAACAGCAACAGCGGAGGGCATAACATGTTGGAATTCTTCTTAATCCTTTTCACTCTATGGGTTTTATCACGTCCACCAGATGCGCAGGGCAATGGTCCAATCAAGCGTTTCATTAAGCGCCGTATTGAAGCACTCGCATCGTGGGGTTGGAGTTCATGATTTCGTTCATTCAGGACAACTTGGTTCTGTCTGTCGTTGCAGTTGTCGCCTTCTATGCAGCAGGACTTGCGGTCCTGTTGCGCAACAGCATGATTAAGATGGCGAAGATTGCAGACGACAATTTCATTCCACGCGAGGAAATGAACCCCATCTTGAAGGTTATCGCCAAACACACGAACGACATTCAGGCGATCAAAGAACGCCTATAACAGCAGCAGTTCATCCGCTCATAGAAAATGGCCCGTTATCCGGGCCATTGTCGTTTCTATGAATGTCGCTTGCCCTTATGGGAACATCTTAGCCGCTTTGCCTTCTGCAAGCGTTTTGCCACCAGCGTCGAGTGCCTTCACTGTCCACGAGTAATTATGCGACCCGCTTGGTGGGCATGGGCCTTTGTAACGGAATGCCCCATATGGAATTGCAGCTTTACCGTTGAAGGCAACCTTGCCGCCGCCGTGCTCGAACCCCATAGCGTTACGATCCACCATACGGAAAGTCAGTGTCTTCGTTTCCTTCGGAACGCCTGTGATGTTGAAAGGCGGTGATTTGGAGTCGAAGCATTTCTTCGTCGGCCCCCACTGGAATGACACGCCGAGATCAGCCGATAGCGCAGGCGTTGCCATTGCGGCCATAACAGCAGCCGCAGCAATTAGTGTCTTTTTCATTCATATTTCCTTCCAAGCCCCGGCATAGACTCACTATGCCATAATAGGAACGTTAGTATTTTTCCGTTTGCACGCAATAGGGGAAATTCATTCAGGTTTTGTTATCTGCCCTTCGCGCCGAGCAGCAGCAGTCCATTTGCTCAACGGCAAGTCCGTTTGGAAATGCAAATCGCGCTCGACACGCCACACATTGAATATCAGCAGTTGTTCGAGTTGCTTTAAACTCACGTAACCGAGTTCAGGTTCACCAAGCCCCAAGTCACACAGCCCAAAACAAGTGTCGCCGTCTGGCAGCATATCTTTGAGCAACCACGCGGCTTTCGTATTTGGGATGAACAATCTGACGACCGGCGGATGATCTGCTTCGCAATTCAGATTGTTTTCGGCCAGCTTCAAGCGTTGTTGAGCAGTTAGCATCATTATGCCGCCTCGCTTTTCATTCCGAAAACTTCGATTTCATACCGGCTCTCGTTTAGCCTGCGCCATGCTTTCCATGCTGCTACAGTTGGGAACACCTTCTCGAAAGCATCACCGGCAATTTTGCCCCACACCTTAAAACCAACTTGTGCTTGCATTTACTTAACTCCGTTTTGCGTTTGCAACTCAGAGTTATTGCCGTTGGATTCAAAGGGCGAGCATAGACTGCTCTGGAAAAGGCAGTCTTTTCAACCACTTGGCATTGCTCCGTAGAAGCCCATAGAGCGCCGTGCAAGCGCAGGGCTAGTACGTTGCGCGCAAGTTATTGACCGCGCTGTATGAGCGTCTGTGGCGTTGTGTGGCTGTGTTTTGTGAGCGGCTGTAGGCTGCGAAGCTGGTGACTCGCCCGTTTTCCTACGACCCCAATTTCCCAAAAATTTCTTTTCCCAAATGGCTATGCCGTAGAGACCAATGGCTATGCCACCAGTACTCGACTGGCAGACTGCCAGATGAGGACGAGCGAAAGCGACTGCAACAAGCCGAGTTCTGGGAATTTGAGTGAAACGAAAATTCGCAAGCGAGGTGCCGTTGCCGTTGAAGTGCAGATGTAATGGGGGTAACTGCGTCTATATATTATATTATAATATATGGATGTAATTAACTTCATTGCTTCTGTGCTACTGCGTTTAATAATACTATGGGTGTTATTAACTTCAACGTCTCATTCTCAAGAATAGCAATCCGAATAAATAGTAGCGAAGACCCATTGGCCTTCAAAATTGTTACGACATAAGCCCGGACTGCTTCCCAAATATCGCAGTTCGGGTTTTCTGTGAGTAGATATATATCGCGTTAATAGAGGCCGCCAAGTTATAAATACTAGGTAAGTTAGAAGCAATGGGAATGCTTTCAGCTTTTATTACGTAACAATTTTCAAAAGGTCAATAAATGAGCAACAATTTCTCAGAATCACATTTTCAATTTCGAATGCCAAACGGACGTATCAGATATATCGAGCGTTCGTTGCTTGCAGTTCTTCATGATCGTTACGATGCAGCGCGTGTATATCAGGAAAATAAAGGCGTTCGCTTCGAACTCACGTTCGAGCAGTTTGTCCTACTTGTGACGGATAGCCGTTTGAACACGATCCGCAATGCCATGAAGAAGAACGTTGTCGATTACTTCTTTCGCAGTCGCAGGGGTTATGTCCTGTCGTGGAAAGATGCAGAGGCGATGCGATCCGGCGTCATGAACTCCCAAACTGCCGCATACATCAATCGAGCAGAAAGCCGAAAGGTCGGCCATTTCATTAAGGGCGATAAGCATTCTGACGCCAGTAAGCAGAAGATCAGCACGGCGAAGAAGGGCACCAAGCATTCGGAAGTTACCCGCGAACGTATGGCCGCTGCCAAGCGCGGCACAACACGCTCTGAGGAAACCAAGGCTAAGATCAGAGCGGCAATGCTTGCTCGTAAAGCCCAAAAATAAGGAGTCACAAATGACCAGTCGTAACGAAAAGCTACGAGCATTCCGAACAGGACGCAAACACAAGGCAGAAACCAAGGAAAAGATCAGGCGAGCGAAGACCGGCCAGACATACGACGCGGTACACCGAGCCAATATATCGGCGGGTCTAAAGGGAAAGCCGAAGTCGCCGGAGTCCAACGCAAAGCGATCAGCAGCAGCAAAGGCCAGATGGGCGAAGGTCAGGGAAAACAAGTCGTTTTGATGCTGTTTGGAGCGCTTATCGCGGTAGTTGAATAAATAGAAGTGAAGTTAAAAAAGGGGAGCGCAAACAATGCAAAAAAATATTCAAGCAGAACTAGAAAAAGCAGCCAATGAAATGCCGATGATGGGCGGTACCGCTGCTGGAGCAATTCGCAACCTAATAGCGCAGCAAGCAGAACAACAACGCCTCATCGATGCGCTAGAGCAAGCCATCGAACGTATTGAGCAGGCACTTATTCATTTCAACAATCAATAATTAAAGGGTAATAACATGAAACAATTAGATTTAAACGAACTATTCGATATCGAGTCATTCAAGATCACGGAGATTGTCGTCAAGCAAAAGCCTTCACTGGCCTGACCCCATAGGGTGGTCCGGTTTCAATCTTAGTTCATGTTCGGCCTTGGGGCTATTGCCTGGGCAGATGACGGTGCTGCTCCGCTTGCTGGCGCAGGCCAGATGATGGCCTCGGGTGCCGGTGGCTTGTATCCAAGCGACGAGTGTGGCCTCTCGGTGTTGTAGTA
>Ga0180221_1000630_pt1 | contig 28353 bp, 23 predicted proteins | sample eDN5th37CKraftMG_FD_151339 | JGI IMG/M metagenome (GOLD analysis project Ga0180221, IMG submission 151339) | Enriched Miracle-Growth compost microbial communities from Emeryville, California, USA - eDNA 5th pass 37_C Kraft MG (version 2) (version 2) ...
CCATACCTGCAGTTGCTGCGCATCGGCATGTTCAAGCCGTGCCTGGAAGGACGGCGCCAGGGTGCCGAACTTGTGTTCCAGCATGCTCAACAGGGTTTGCCGCTGTTGCTGCAGCCCTTGTTGTATGCCTTGCTGCGTCCCTTGCTGTATTCCTTGTTGTATGCCTTGCTGCAGCCCTTGTTGCATTCCTTGCTGTATCCCCTGCTGAATGCCCTTCTGCAACCCGATCTGTTCGCCCTTTTCCAGTCCGCTCTTCTCGCCTTCATGAAGGGCCCAGGCGAGCGCATTCTGGTCATCGATAATCGCCTGCTGGCGGCGCTCTGCGATCAGGCGCAGTTCCTCGTCGGAATACATCGCCTCCAGATGCTGGAGCGCTTCTTTGACGGGCGGGTAGGTAATGGCATTCATGGCGGTATCGTCCAGAGTGTGTAACAGGCAGGCGATCCAGGCGCGCAGCGGCACGGGCAGTTTGCGCAGCCTCTCAGCCTTGCTCAGCTCGATTATATGCACCTGCAGCACCGAATCCAACTGCACCTTCGGGCGCCGCTGGTCGCGCAGCGTGAAGCGCCAGCAGGCCTGGTTCGGGTATTTGTCAAACAGATCGTGAGCCAGCAGGCTGATGCTGATGGCCGGCTTGAGCTGCCGGTAGTCCTGGCCGACCTGCAGCTGGCTGGCCAGGGTGCGGGCCACGCCGTAGATATTGCGCTGGGGCCAATGCAGATAGTGGCGCAGCTGCATTTCCACGCCCAGGCGCTGGCCCTGGGCATCCTCGGCAAGAATGTCCAGCACGATGCTTTTGCCCGATATTTCGGCCGGCAGGATATGCGGGTTCAGCACGCGCTGCACGGTGATGGGCGGGGCGGGATACAGCACTGCGTTGATCAGGTCCGTCAGCAAAGGAAGGTGCTGGGTAAACAAGGTCTTGAAGACCACGTCGTTGCAAAGCGGCAGCCGGCGCACAGGGTCGCTGGGGTTGTCGGTTGGAACGGGAGCAGGAGCAGGAGCAGAAGCAGGAACAGAAGCAGGAACAGAAGCAGGAACAGAAGCAGGAACAGAAGCAGGAACAGAAGCAGGAGAAGAGGACGATTGCATGTCTGCCAGTCATCGGGGTTCAGGAACCCGCAATGTAGGGCGGCCAGACCGCAAAGAAAATTGGGCAAATTTGTTCAGGTGGATGAAAAGTATTGCAGATAGTTCGACAGACGTACGGGCCAGCGTTGTGGATGCTCTCTCGTTAGTGATTCGGACGGTTGTTGTATCTGACCACGCGCCCAAGCGTAAGCCTCGCCGTTCACGGCGAGGTCAAGCGAGGCCATATCAATGCGGCGCCAAAGGCGCCCCTGCATTGTGGCGCAGAAGCTCCGGCCACAAGGCCGGAATTTTTCACCAGGTTGGTGGAAGGTGTTGTGCGAGATCAGATTCCGCCGATGAGATATTTCTTACGGAGAGGCAGGTTTCTGAGCCTCAAGACCCTCGTCCCCATTTAGCAAGAAAGTTGGATGCCGAGTATTCGGCGCCACGCTGCAGCATAGAACTGTTCAAAGCGGCGGCGAGTGCGCTGTCGCGTTCCATATAGGCTTGTGCCACACGGAGGCGATCCTCTCCAATTCTGCGCAACTGTGCGGGTGTCATGAGTGCGAGGCGCCTGAACCAGCCGATCTTCCACTTCAGCAAGCTTAGCGTTTCGATGACCAGGGCGTTGCCACATAAGTCGTATTCGACGTCGAGGTATGCCTCAATCCTCACAAACTGCTCTTCGAGAGAATCTGCCCGCACATTATCGAGCAATACTTCGGCCTGCTGGAGCAGGTGTATCAGGTCATTATCCGATGCTCTCTTGACGATGGCATCGGAGATGTACATATGCAGCGCACGGCGAAGCTCGTACAGATCTCGAATTGCTTCGACTGACACTCCTGCCACTCGCGGCCGTTTCCGGGCTGTTAAAGACACCAGGCCATAGCGATCCAGGATGAGCAATGCCTCCCGAACGGGCGTCCTGCTCGTGCCGAAGCGGTTTGCAAGCTCCACAGAGTTGATTTCATCTCCCGGGGACAGCCGGCCTGAAATGATGTCCAGTCTCAGGGCTTCGACAATGATCCCTACCGCAATTTCGTCGGGTTGATTGTTACTGGTCACTGAATCATCTCCATCTTTCCCAATATATATCACGCTTAGAGCCTTTATATAAGTGTCGACACTTTATGGGTAAACCCGGATTTAAATCGGATTTTCCATGTGAAACACTCTTAAGTGTCCACAGTTTAAATATAACGGAGACAACATGGCGTCTGCCCTCATTGCATCCCGGTTGGAGGCGTTGCCGTTTCGTGGCTATGTCTTGAACCTGGTGTTGATAATCGCTCTTGGCGGTTTTTTTGAGCTTTATGATCTTTTTTTGACCACTTATATTGTTCCTTCTCTCATTCAGGAGGGAATCTATAGCCTGAAGACCCCAGGCATTGCAGACATGAACGCGGTTGCTTCTTTTGTGGCCTCCCTCTTTTTGGGAATGTTTGTCGGGGCTGGTTTACTGGGCAGGCTGCCGGATAAATATGGACGTAAGGCAGTCTTCACCTGGGCGCTGATCGGCTATAGCGTTTGCACTCTGATTATGGCATTCCAGAGCGAGCCGATCTGGATCAATTTCTGGCGATTTCTGGCTGCAGTGGGGATAGGGCTTGAGCAGGTAACTATCGTCACCTATACATCCGAATTGGTAGCGAGTAGATATCGTGGGCGGGCAATTGCGCTAACGCAGGTGATTTCTTTTATTGCAATGCCAGTGGTCGCAGCGATTTCCTGGCTTTTGATACCGACCTCATATCTTGGCTTGGCAGGGTGGCGATGGGTGGTGATACTTGGCGCTTCAGGGGCAGTAGTTGTCTGGTTCATGCGCCGAGCGGTGCCGGAGTCTCCCATTTGGCTCGCTGAGAAGGGAAGGGTTGAGGAAGCAAGCGCGGTAATGGAAAGGATTGAAAGGCGGGTAACTGCAGGCGGCTTTTTACTGGCCCCTCAGTCTGCTGATATTTTGAGCAATCATCAGTCAATAAAAATTCCATCTACGCATTCCCGCTGGGCTGCTCTATTTGCTCCTGGAGTGCGTGAAAGAGTCATGCTTATGGTGTTGGTGAACGTATGCATCACGGTTGGGTATTACGGTTTTGGTTCCTGGGTGCCGACACTGCTGCTGTCCAAGGGGATCACTGTAACCAAGTCACTCGAATACAGCATGTTGATGGCGATTGCGGCTCCCCTTGCGCCTGCGCTGGCCATGCTTGTTGCCGATAAGCTCGAGAGAAAGACCCAAGTGATGCTGAGCTGCACATGTTGCGCGGTGCTAGGCATTGCCTTTTCAATGCAAAGCATGCCGTTGGTAGTGATAATCCTTGGATTTCTTCTTACCCTGAATAATGGGTGGATGTCGGCCAGCTATCACACCTACCAGGCGGAGATGTTTCCTGCTGTGATTCGAGCACAGGCTGTTGGATTCGTGTATTCCTGGAGCCGATTCTCAGCAGTCTTTTGTGCGTTTCTGATTTCGTTTTTCTTGTCACGCTACGGAGTTCTGGGCGTGTTCACGTTCATTACTCTCGCCATGGCCATCATTGTGACTGTTCTAATGTTGTTCGGCCCGCGAACGAACAAACTGCTTGCTTCTTGATTCATCAATGTTGAAAAAACCAATCCAACTAGAGGAAATAGCCGGATTCCACATCGGTGGTGCGCTTTGCATGTTGTCGGGTTTTCCCTCTCCGCAGCGTTTCAAGAACGATGGGGCCCATATGGTAGGCCAGATGTATGCTCAGCATTTCAAGTTGGCCCGGCCACGCATTCAGACGCCAGTTGCCTTATGGCATGGTGGTGGGCTGACCGGAGCCAGTTGGGAAACAACCTCGGACGGCAGGTCGGGGTGGCTGGACATTTTTTTAAAAGAGGGCTTCAGTGCGTATCTGTGTGACGCGTTCGAGCGTGGTAGAGCTTCGATGCCGCCACCACCGGCGTTATCTGAGCTTCCTGAATACCGCTCCCTTGAATCTATATGGCATCACTTCAGGTTTGGTCCAGCCAACGCGAATGATGCGGAGATCCTTCAGCGCCCGCTGAAGGCCGCATACTCCGGGCAGCAATTCCCCGTCGAATCATTGCTGGCGTTTGGGAGGCAGTTCGCGCCCCGCCTGATCAACTCGGAGCAGGAGTCAATGGCGGCCTACGCGGAGTTTTTGAAACTTGTGAATGGGTGCTACGTCGTCGGTCATAGCCAAGGAGGGGCGTTTGCGGTGAAGGGGGCGATAGCCCACAGAAGCCTGATTCGCGCTGTAGTGGCTCTGGAACCTCCCATTACCGAAGAGCTCATAGCAGACCTTGAATGCGATGCCGGCAGTCAGATGCCTCCTCATCTCTTCATATTCGGCGATTATATTCATGGAGTCAACTCGACCTGGGAAGTTTATCTCTCCAACGCGGAAAGATACTGTCAGCTCCTTAAGGAGCGCGGCGTCGAATGCCAATTGATCGAACTGCCCGCTATTGGAATACATGGGAACAGCCATATGCTTCAAATGGACAGCAACAGCAACGAGATAGCTAAGCTTGTAATAGCCTGGCTCTCAGCTTTGGAGAAGTCACAATGACCCGGTCAGCAACACATGTATACGAGCGAGGAGGCTTTGGTGGGAGCATTTCCATCGGCTCGCCTGTGGCCCTTCTGATTGTCGACTTCTGTAATGCCTTCCTCGATCCTGACATGCTCGGTGGGGGAAACATAGGCCGTGCGGCTGAAAGAACCTGTACGCTTCTTGGTGAGGCGCGTCGTCGCGGATGGCCTGTAGCGCATTCAAGGATTGTGTACAGGAAGGATGGGGCTGATGCAAACATATGGCTTGAAAAGGTTCCCCTGCTACGACAACTCACCGAAGAAAGCAGCGCTGCTGAGTTTTACCATTCGTTGCGCCCTACGGAGGGGGAGCTAGTAGTGCGGAAAACAGTTCCGTCCGCGTTTCTTGCTTCCGGGCTTGACTCGTGGCTCAAGGCGCAGGGAGTCAATGGCCTGGTTATTGCGGGCTGTACGACAAGCGGTTGCGTGCGAGCCAGCGTTGTGGATGCTCTCTCGTTAGGAATTCGGACAGTTGTGGTATCTGACTGTGTAGGTGATCGAGCCTTGGATGCCCACCAGGCGAGCCTGACGGATATTGCCGCCAAGTATGCGAATGTCATGAGTGCCGAGGCTATATTGGATGCAACGGCGTAGGGGACCTGGACGGGCGTGTCTGTTAGCGACCCGCTCCCCTATTTCCCAGGCTGCAGCAGTTCCAGCATCAGTCTTTTGTGCAGGGCTTTGATCTGGGGCAGTGGCACGGGTGATGCTTTGTCGCCATAAATTGCCAGTAGCGTCAGCCATAGGGCGGCGGGGGAGTTCGACAGCAGGTATTCGTTTGTGCTGATGCTGGTATGCACCAGACGGCGGTCTATGCATGCCTGGATGAAATTGCTGTCGCCGGCAAGGCTGCGCTCGACCAGTTTCTGGGTGCAGCGCCGGACCAGTTCCGGGGTGCGGCCGCTTTCCACGATGAGCAACCTGAAGGCGGCAATGGCTTTTGGCGTGCTTAGTGACGCGTAACGTCGATCAAGGTATCTGTCGAGTAGTTGCGGCAGATGTTCGGCGCGTTCCGTATCCAGGTCGGGGATTCGGCTGTCATCGGGCAGCAGCGTGGTCAGAAGCACGTCTTCGAAGACATCATGCTTGCTTTTGTAGTGAGCATAAATCCCTGATTTGGACAGACCGGCGCGACTGGCAATGCGTTCGAGCGACGTCGCCAAAAAACCTCGGCTTGAAAACTCCTCGAACGCTGCTTTCAGGATTTCCTCCTTGCGCTCGGGCGATGGCAAATAACGGCGTTTTTGCGTTCCGCCGCTCTGCTGATGTTGCGTCGGGGCGGTCAAAGAACTACCTCTTGCCGGCTACAGGGCATCGTGTGAATGGGTTCAATCAGCTTGAATACTTCATTGTTCAAAATTTTTCTCTCATCTTATTTGATGCTGGACAAATAGAGGTTGCGCGGGAATGAATAAAATTTTATTTGATTATTCACGTAAAGATGCCTGTGCGGCGTCGATTGGCGCCCCGCAGAAGCTCTGATCAGTTGATCATGCAGGGGAACGGTTCAACTGTCATCGTGCAGTGCATTTGCGTAATGCCCCAGATCTGAATTCACGGCAGCTGTTTTTTGTAAGCGTTGTTTTATGGCGCAGTCGTTTGTGAAAGCGACTAAGTGGACTTATTATGTAAAAAACGACCAAACAGTCGTTTTAATCATATCGGATACGTATGGAGATCCGTCAAATGAAGCAGCAACCCGGCGCCAGCGCCGATATTCTGGATATTTCGGCGCGAGCTTCATGGGCGCGCGCCTGGTTCTCGGTATCTCCCGAATCCCAGATTCTGGCGTGGCTGGACTGGGTGATGCATCTGGCGATCAGCCCTGGAACCCGTATCGATCTGGGCAGGCAGGCGTTGATGTTGTGGGAAGACTGCCTTGCCGAAAACCTGACAAGCTTATACGGTGTCCGCATCGGCAGAAACAGCAGCGGCACGACAAACGGGGACGCAAGCAATAGCGGCGCCAGCAATCCCGGGATAAACACCAAGGACACAGGCAATGGCGGGGAAAGAAGCGGGGGCGCAATGGTCGGCGTCGGCGCGCCGCCATTGGATCGCCGGTTCAGGGATGAGGGCTGGAACAAATATCCGTTCAGCTTCTACCGCCGGTCGTTTCTGGCACAACAGCAGTGGTGGGAGCTGGCGACCAGGGCTGTGCAAGGCGTCACCCCGCATCATCAGCGGCTTGTGTCATTTGCCGCCAAACAGTGGCTGGACATGTTCTCGCCGGGTAATTTCCCTTTTACCAATCCGACGGTCATTGCCAAAACCATCGAAGAGGGTGGTTCCAACCTTGCGCGCGGCTTCGAGCATCTTATGGATGATATTCGTACGCGGCTCGATGGCAAGCCTCCCGCCGGCGCGGAGAATTTCCGGGTCGGGCATGATGTGGCCTTGACACCGGGCAAGGTGGTGCTTCGCAACCAACTGATGGAGCTGATCCAATACTCGCCCACGACGAAGCAGGTGCATCCCGAGCCCGTGCTGATCGTGCCCGCCTGGATCATGAAGTATTACATTCTCGACCTTTCGCCGCATAACTCCTTGATCAGGTTTCTAGTGGACCAGGGGTACACGGTTTTCTGCATCTCCTGGAAGAACCCCGATGCGGATGATCGGGATCTGGGAATGGATGATTATCTTTCCCTGGGCTGGACGGCGGCGCTTGAAGCTGTCAGCACGATTATTCCCGGCCATAAGGTCCATGCGACGGGCTATTGCCTGGGGGGAACGCTGCTGTCCATCGCGGCCGCCGCCATGGCCCGCGATGGCGATGATCGCCTGGCTTCAGTCAGTCTGTTTGCCGCCCAGACTGATTTCAGCGAGCCGGGCGAGCTAGGTCTATTCATCGACGAGGCGCAGGTCGCCCTGCTTGAGGCTCAGATGTCGGAGGCGGGATATCTCCGGGCCGACCAGATGGCCGGCGCATTTCAGATGCTGCGTTCCTATGATCTGCTCTGGTCGAGACTGGTAAATGAATATCTGCTGGGCAACCGTCGTTCCATGAACGATCTGATGGCATGGAATGCGGATGCGACGCGCATGCCCGCAAAAATGCATTCGCAGTATCTCCGGCGCCTGTATCTGAACAATGATCTGAGTGCCGGGCGCTACCCGGTGGGCGGCCGTCCTGTCTCGCTGGCCAATCTGAAACTGCCGATTTTTTGTTTAGGAACGGTGTCCGACCATGTTGCGCCATGGCAGTCGGTCTACAAACTGCACCTTCTTACCCCGTCAGAGATCACATTCGTACTCACGACCGGCGGGCATAACGCGGGGATCGTCAGCCCGCCCGGGCATCCACGGCGGCGATACCAGATATCGACGCGCGGCGTCAGCAGTACGCAATTATCCGCGGAAGACTGGCAAGCTAGCGCACCCAGCCACGAGGGTTCATGGTGGCCGGCGTGGGCGGCATGGCTCAACGAACGCTCATCGGCCAGGCAGATGCCTCCAAGAACCGGCGCGTCCGATAGGGGATACAGGCCTTTGTGCGACGCCCCTGGTGAATATGTGCTGTCAAAGTAAGGGATAGGGAATGATGAATTCGCTTGCCACCCGGCCCTGTGGCCAGGATCGTAAACTGGCGCGACGGCAGGATCGTTTGAATTGCGCGCTGGCTGTGCTGGCGCTCGCTGCATTGGCCGGCTGCGCATCCATGGCGCCCAGCTACGAGAGGCCCCAGGCTCCGGTGCCTCAAGCCTATCCGGCGCCGGCGACTGCGCAACATGGCGCAGTGGCTCATGAGCTGGCCTGGCGCGAATTCTTTACCGATCCGGTGTTGTCGCGGCTGATTGAAACAGCGCTGCAGAACAACCGGGACTTGCGCATGGCCATCCTCAGGGTGGATGAGGCGCGTTCGGCTTTTCGCATACAGCGCGGCGAACGTTTCCCGGAAATCGGCGTGGGCGGCCAGGCGGCGCGCTCACGCGTGCCAGGTGATCTGAACACGATAGGCCAGTCTGTGGTTGGCGGCGAATACCGCGCGGAGGTCGGCCTGACGACATGGGAGCTGGACTTGTGGGGCAGGGTGCGCAGCCTGGAGCGTTCCGCCCTGGAAAGCTGGCTGGCTACCGAAGCTGCCAGGCAGGCCGTGCATGTGGCGCTGGTTGCACAGGTGGCCAATGGCTACCTGACGGTGCGCGAGCTTGACGAGCGTGTACAGATCGCACGCCAAAGCGTTGCCAGCCGCGAGGAATCGTACCGCATCTTCCAGCGCCGTTATGAGGTTGGCTCCACTGCAAGGCTGGAGGTCACCCAGGTACAGACGCTGCTTGCGCAGGCACAGTCGCTGCTTGCGCAACTGGAACAGCAACGCGCCGCACAAATCAATGCCTTGCGTTTATTGGTCGGTGGCGATCCAGGCATTGAGCCTTCGCAAGAGCCGTTTGACAAGACAACCGTTCTGGCGGAGCTGGCCCCCGGCCTGCCATCCACGCTGCTGACAAGCCGGCCGGACATTATCGCTGCCGAACACCGCCTGCTTGCCGCAAACGCCAATATCGGCGCGGCACGCGCGGCGTTCTTTCCCCGCATTGCCCTGACCGGCTCATTCGGCACTGCCAGCGCGGAGCTGGGCGGGCTGTTCGAATCGGGCAGCAAGGCCTGGGCTTTTGTCCCGACCATTTCTCTTCCTATCTTCGACGCAGGCCAGCGACAAGCCAACCTGGAGTTGTCCGAGGTGCGGCGCGACATGGCCGTCGCGGAATACGAAAAGGCGATCCAGAACGCGTTTCGCGAGGTTGCCGACGCCCTGGCTGCACATCATTGGCTGCGCAAGCAGCTCGAAGTGCAGCTCGTTGGCCGCGCCGCACAGGCCGAGCGTGCGCGTCTGGCGCAGCTGCGCTATGACCGGGGCTCGGCTGCCTATCTTGAGGTTCTGGATGCGCAGCGCGATCTGCTCGATGTGCGGCAGCAAGTGGTGCAAACGCGCCGCGCCTTGCTGTCCAGCCAGATAGCCCTATACAGCGCTCTGGGAGGAGGTATTGATGCCTCGGACAGTTCTTCCCAGGCGGATGCGTCCTCTCAATCAATCAAAACTTCTAGCCAACAATGAGTAACAAGAACATGTCTTTGAAAAAAATAGTCGGGCCCGCCGCCATAGGCGTTGTGCTGCTCTTGCTGGGATGGTGGGGCTGGCAAACATTCACCGATACGGGGCCGGGCGACGGCTTTGCACGCGGGAACGGGCGTATCGAAGCGACGGAAATCGACATCTCCACCAAGCTTGCTGGCCGGATTGACGATATCCTGGTCAAGGAGGGCGACTTCATTACTGCTGGGCAGCGGCTGGCAACGATGCAGCTTGATACCTTGCATGCGCAACGCGATCAGGCGGTGGCGTCCCTGCATCAGGCAGAGAACAACGTAGCTGCCGCCGAGGCCCAGGTGGCGCTGCGCGAGAGCGATGCCATCGCAGCGCAGGCCCTGGTGGGGCAGCGAGAGTCCGAGCTGGACGCCGCGCAGCGACGCCTTGCCCGTTCCAGTTCTTTGAGCAAAGAGGGCGCCGTGTCAGTGCAGGAGCTGGATGATGATCGCGCAACCGTGCGCGGTGTGCAAGCCGCGTTGGCAGCGACCCGCGCCCAGGCCAATGCCGCAGCGGCGGCGATCAATGCCGCCAAGGCGCAACTGGTAGGCTCGCAGTCCGCCGTCAAGGCAGCCAGCGCCGCGGTGGCCAGGGTCGAGGCGGATATCCGCGACAGCGAGCTGAAAAGCCCGCGCGATGGCCGCGTGCAGTTCCGGGTTGCGCAACCGGGTGAAGTGTTGGGCGCGGGTGGTCGCGTGCTAAACGTTATCGATCTGTCCGACGTGTATATGACATTCTTCCTGCCTAGCGAGGTTGCAGGCAGGGTGGCGATCGGAACAGATGTGCGCCTGGTGCTGGATGCAGCTCCTGATATGCCGATCCCCGCCAAGGTTTCTTTCGTGTCCAGCACAGCCCAGTTTACGCCCAAGACCGTGGAAACGGCGTCCGAACGCCAGAAACTCATGTTCCGCGTCAAGGCGCAGATCTCGCCAGAGCTGCTGCGCAAACACCTGGAACAAGTCAAAACCGGCCTGCCCGGCGAAGCATGGGTAAAGCTGGATCCGGAAGCATCATGGCCCGCATCGCTTTCTTCGCGCCTGACGGAGTAAGCCATGACGGAGCCGCAAGCCGCCACAGTGGCGCGCATCATTCAGGTTAGTCTGCGATATGGTGACACGCTGGCGCTGGATGATCTGAGGCTGGATGTTCCTTCTGGCCGCATGGTGGGGCTGATCGGCCCTGACGGCGTGGGAAAATCCAGTCTGCTTGCCTTGCTGGCCGGCGCGCGGATCATCCAGGATGGCTCGATCGAGGTGCTGGGTGGCGACATGGCAAGCAAGCGGCATCGCGATGCCGTTTGCCCGCGCATTGCCTATATGCCCCAGGGTTTGGGGAAAAACCTCTATCCCACTTTGTCAGTCGAGGAGAATCTGCAGTTCTTTGCGCGGCTGTTTGGCCACGATGCCGCGGAGCGCCGCCGGCGCATCGATGACCTGACACGCAGCACGGGCCTGTATCCCTTTTTGTCCCGGCCTGCGGGCAAGCTGTCAGGTGGCATGAAGCAGAAACTTGGCCTGTGCTGCGCCTTGATCCATGACCCGGATTTCCTGCTCCTCGATGAGCCGACCACAGGTGTGGACCCGCTGGCGCGCAAGCAGTTCTGGGACCTGATCGCGCGTATCCATGTCGATCGGCCGAATATGAGCGTGATCGTGGCAACTGCCTATATGGATGAGGCTCAGGGTTTTGATTGGTTGGTGGCCATGGATGACGGGCGGATTCTGGCGACCGGCAGTCCCGCTGAATTGCTGGAACGCACTGGCAGCGCCAATCTTGAACAAGCCTTTATCCGTCTGCTGCCCGAGGACAAGAAGCAAGGCCATCAGCCGGTGGTGATACCGCCGCTCGAGGTCGACAAGAATGATATTGCCATTGAAGCCGAAGGCCTGACGATACGTTTTGGCGACTTCACGGCGGTGGACAATGTGTCCTTTCGCATCAGGCGCGGCGAGATTTTCGGCTTTCTGGGCTCCAACGGCTGCGGCAAATCCACCACCATGAAGATGCTGACAGGGCTGTTGCCGGCGTCGGAAGGGCGGGCATGGCTGTTTGGCCATGAGGTCGATCCTAATGACATCGACACGCGCCGCCGGGTCGGCTATATGTCACAGGCCTTCTCCCTGTACAGCGAACTGACGGTGAAACAGAACCTTGTGCTGCATGCCCAGCTGTTTCACGTTCCCGACGAGCAGGTGGAAAGCCGTGTCGCGGAGATGGTCGAGCGTTTCGGCCTGGGGCAGATTCTTGATCGCCTGCCGACGGCAATTCCGCTTGGCATGCGCCAGCGTTTGTCTCTCGCGGTGGCTATGGTACACAAGCCCGAGCTGTTGATACTGGATGAGCCCACTTCAGGCGTGGACCCGGTAGCCCGCGACAATTTCTGGCGCCTGCTTATCGAACTGTCGCGTCGCGACAAAGTCACGATCTTTATTTCCACCCACTTCATGAACGAAGCCGAGCGCTGCGACCGCATGTCGCTGATGCATGCGGGCAAGGTTCTCGACAGTGACACGCCCGCCAGGCTGGTGGAAAAGCGTGGAGCGGAAACGCTCGAGGACGCCTTTATTGGCTATCTTGTTGAAGCAAGTGGCGGCGACGCCGCAGATGAACGCCAGGAAGCCGGCGGCGCCGCGCAAGCGTCAGCGCCCAAGGGCGAGGGCCATGCCGGCTTGCACCGCCGCTTCAGCCTGCAGCGAATGTTGAGCTACAGCTGGCGCGAGACGCTTGAGCTGCGCCGTGATCCGGTGCGCGCGACTCTCGCGCTTGCCGGCTCGATCTTGCTGCTGTTCGTCATTGGTTTCGGCATCACGCTGGATGTCGAAGACCTGCGCTACGCAGTGCTTGATCGCGACCAGACAAGCCTGAGCCAGAGCTATGCGCTCAATATTTCAGGCTCGCGCTACTTCATCGAACAGCCGCCTTTGACGGATTATGAAGATCTCGATCGGCGCATGCGGCGCGGCGACATCGCGCTGGCCATCGAGATCCCCGCGGGTTTCGGGCGGGATGTGATGCGCGGGCGGAATGTGGAAATCGGCGCCTGGGTCGATGGCTCCATGCCACAGCGCGCCGAGACGGTGCAGGGCTATGTGCAGGGCTTGCATCAGCACTGGCTTGCCATGCAGGCGCAAGAACGCCTGGGATCGGGCTCAACGGCCAGTGCCACTATTGAAGACCGCTATCGCTACAACCCTGATGTGAAAAGCCTGCCGGCCATGGTGCCCGCCGTCATCCCCATGCTGCTGCTCATGCTGCCAGCGATGCTCACCGCGCTGGCTGTCGTGCGTGAGAAAGAGCTTGGTTCTATCATCAACTTATACGTGACACCCATCACGCGAGCGGAGTTTCTGCTCGGCAAACAGCTGCCCTATGTTGTCCTGGCCATGGTCAATTTCTTTTGCATGGCCCTGCTGGCGGTGACTATATTCGGCGTTCCTGTCAAAGGCAGTTTTCTGACGCTGACGCTGGCGACCATGCTTTTTTGCGTCATTTCAACTGCCATGGGCTTGCTGGCTTCAACCGTCACCCGAAGCCAGATTGCCGCGATGTTCTTTGCGATGATAGGTACCATGTTGCCGGCTGTTCAGGTGGCGGGGCTTCTCAACCCGGTTTCATCCATGGAAGGTATCAGCCGCTGGGTCGGCGAGGTATATCCGGCCACGCACATGTTCAACATCAGCCGCGGCGTTTTCAACAAGGCGCTGACGTTCTCAGATCTGCAAGGGGCGCTGTGGCCGCTTGCCATTGCCGTGCCGGTGATACTGGGGGCAGCCATCGCATTGCTCCGCAAGCAGGAGAAGTGACGTGAGAAAGCTCAAGAACGTCTTTCGTCTTGGCCGCAAGGAATTATGGAGCCTGGCGCGTGATCCGATGATGCTGCTGCTCATCCTCTATGTGTTCACGGTTTCCATCTATACGTCGGCCACGGCCCAGCCCGAGACATTGCACAATGCGTCGATTGCCATTGTGGATGAGGATCATTCGCCCTTATCCGCACGCATCGCCTCCGCCTTTTATCCGCCCGATTTCACCCGGCCGAGAATGATCACGCAAGGCGAGATGGATTCGGGCATGGACAGCGGCGAATTCACCTTCGCGCTGAACATCCCACCAAACTTCCAGCGTGACGTACTGGCGGGGCGCGGCCCTGCGATTCAGCTGAATATTGACGCCACGCGCATGAGCCAGGCCTTCTCCGGGAATGGTTACATCCAGCAGGTTGTCATGGGCGAGGTCAATGAATTCGTGCAGCGCTACCGCGCATCGAACGCCCTGCCCGTGGATCTGGCGCTGCGCGTTCGTTTCAACCCCACCCTGGAAAAATCCTGGTTTGGAAGCATTGCCGAGATCATCAACTCTGTGGCCATGCTGTCTATTATCCTGACAGGCGCTGCCCTGATCCGCGAACGTGAGCATGGCACGATAGAACACTTGCTGGTCATGCCAGTGACGCCTGGCGAGATCATGGCTTCCAAAGTATGCGCCATGGGTCTTGTGGTGCTGATTGCCACGGCAATGTCGCTGAATATCGTTGTGCGCGGGTTGTTGCAGGTTCCCATAGAGGGGTCCATTCCGCTATTTCTTTGCGGCGTCGTGTTATGCCTTTTCGCGATGACATCCCTGGGCATCTATATGGCCACGCTTTCGCGCAGCATGCCGCAGTTCGGCCTGCTGCTGATCCTGACGCTGATTCCCATGAATCTTTTGTCGGGCGGGCGCACGCCTCGTGAGAGCATGCCGGAGGTTGTGCAAGACCTGATGCAGATTGCGCCCACCACCCATTTTGTGGAACTCGGCCAGGCGATCCTGTTTCGCGGCGCGGGGCTGGAAACCGTCTGGAAACCATTTCTGGCGTTGCTGGTGATAGGCACGTTGCTGTTCGTGCTTTCGCTGCGGCGTTTTCGAAAGACCATCTCTCAGATGGCCTGATCCAGCCCTGAACAAGGGCATCCATTTCATCGAGGAACCCAAGATGAGCACCGAGACACTTCCCCTGGACCTGTACAAGGCCAATGTAGAGCTTCAATTGCGTATTACGCGCCTGCTGCAGGAAGGCGCCCATCGCTGGCTGGAATCCATCCAGAAAAGCAGCGCCGAAGGGGTTGCCGAAACCACGGCGGAGATTGACGGGCTGCTGGGCTCTGCAAACTGGCAATCGATTGCAACGCTGCCTGCCGAGACTTTCTGGCGCGCGTTCCAGCATAGGGTGAATGATGGCCAGGCGATCAATCAACTGGCCATCAAGAACCAGGCGGCCTTTACGGCCGGATTGCAACAGGCGCTCGAGAGCTGGCAAAAAGCAATGATCGGGGTGCTGGGCGGCAGCCAGTCCACCCAGCCCCTGTTGCAGGCGTTTGGGCAGTGGGGGTCTGCCTGGGCCCAACCGGCTGGCGCTGTCAATGGGAAGACGAGGAAAGGAGCCTGATGCCATGACCGCCGACAAACGCACAGCACTGGTGACAGGCGGCATGGGAGGTCTGGGCGAGGCAACAGCCCGGGCCTTGCACGATGCGGGCCATAGCGTCCTCGTGACACATACGGGCGATGAGCAGGCCGCCCGGATCTGGCTGGAAAAACAAGCTGTTGACGGGTATGAATTCAGCGCCTATCGCGTTGATGTGGCCGACTACAGTTCATGCCTTGGCATGGCCGAGCGGATCAAGGCCGACGGCAAATGTGTCGATATTCTGGTCAACAATGCCGGAATCACGCGCGATGCAACGTTTCGCAAGCTCAGCAAGGAAAGCTGGGATGCGGTGCTTCGGGTCAACCTGGATTCCATGTTCAATGTCACCAAGCCCTTCATCGACGGGATGGTGGAGCGTGGCTGGGGCCGCGTGATCAACATCTCGTCCATCAATGGCTGCAAAGGGCAGTTCGGGCAGACGAACTATTCCGCCGCAAAGGCAGGCATTCACGGCTTTACCAAGGCGCTGGCCCAGGAGGTCGCCCGCAAGGGTGTGACAGTGAACACGATTTCCCCTGGGTATCTCGAGACGCGGATGGTGACGGAAATGCCCGAAGATGTGCTCAAGCAGGTTATCAGCGGCATCCCCGTGGGTCGCCTCGGGAAGCCTGCCGAGATTGCCGCTTTGGTTGCGTTCATTGCCTCCGAGGCGGCGGCGTTCATGACAGGAAGCAATGTGTCGATGAATGGCGGCCAGCACATGTACTGAGCTGTGGGATACGACATAGCAGGGAGAAGCTGTATGACTGATTCAAATACTTCCGCCGGGCAATGGACCGAATGGCTGGGCAACCCATGGGGGCTGTTCCAGGCCGCCTCAGACTACTGCGTGGATGCCTGGCAGCGAGCGGTTCTGTACGCCGATATCGAGCGGCAGGTGGGCGACCAGTATCAGGCGCAGCGCAGCGTGGATGTGCCGCATGTGTTGAGTTTCCCGTTCGAGCTTGTCGTATCCGGCCATGCACTGCCCAGGCCGGTCAACTACGGCATGATCCGCATTCTCGCACCGGAAGATCAGCCGACGGATGAAACCAAACGGCCGTTTGTGGTTGTGGACCCAAGAGCTGGCCACGGGCCGGGTATCGGGGGGTTCAAGCCGGAAAGTGAAATCGGCGCCGCGCTGAAAGCCGGCCATCCCTGCTATTTTGTCGGATTCCTGCCAGATCCAGTTCCCGGCCAGACAATTGAGGACGTGATGCGCGCGCTGGCCGAGTTTGTCCGGCTGGCTGCCAGCCTGCACCCTGGCAGCCAGGGCAAGCCTGTGGTGATCGGCAATTGCCAGGCGGGCTGGCTTGTTCTCATGGCGGCATCCGTCTGGCCGGAGCTTTTCGGACCCATTATCGCGGCCGGTGCGCCAGTGTCATACTGGGCGGGGAAAACCCCCATGCGCTATGCGGGCGGCCTGCTTGGCGGCAGCTGGATGACGGCCCTGGCCAGCGATCTGGGCTGCGGCCGGTTCGATGGCGCGCATCTTGTGCAGAATTTTGAGAATCTTGACCCCGCCAATACGTTATGGTCTAAGCAGTACAACGTTTATGCCAAGGCGGATACCGAGGGCGAACGTTATATTGGTTTTGAAAAGTACTGGGGCGGATACGTTTTTCTCAACGACGTGGAGATGCAGTACATCGTGGACAATCTGTTCATTGGGAACAAGCTGTCGACGGCGCAGTTGACGACTTCGGACGGGATCCGGATCGATCTGCGCAATATCCGCTCGCCCATACTCGTTTTCTGCTCCTATGGCGACAATATTACGCCCCCCGCACAGGCCCTGGGCTGGATCACTGACCTGTATGTCGATGACGACGATGTGCGCAGTCATGATCAGACGATCATCTTTACGACACATGACAGTATCGGGCATCTTGGCATTTTTGTTTCGGGCAGCGTTGGCAAGAAAGAGCACCGCAAATTCGCCAGCGTGATCGAACAGATCGACCTTTTGCCGGCGGGGCTGTACCGCGCCACGGTGGACGAAGCGCCCGAAGACGACGGTTTGCTGGACGATCCCTATCTGATGTCGATCCGGCGAAGCAGCGTCGGGGAAATCCATGACATTGTCCAGCCCGATCTCGAATCGGATCTTTGCTTTGCGGCGGCTGCCCGCCTGTCGGAGATCAATCTGGCTTTCTACAGAAGCATCGCTCAACCCTGGGTGCGCGCATTTTCGACGCCCCACACGGCTGCCTGGCTGCAAGCCTGGCACCCCATGCGTCTGGAACACGAGGCATGGTCCAGCGCCCATCCGCTGGCCGCCATGATCGGCCAGATGGCTGACGACATACACGGGCGGCGCCAGCCAGTGAACGACCACAACCCCTTCCTGCAGGCGCAGTCGGATTTCTCGCAAGCAGTGGTCGATGCCCTGGATCACTATCGCGACAGACGCGACAGCATTTATGCCATCTTGTTCGAAACCATATACAGCTCACCGCTGATGCGCGCCCTGATTGGCCGTGCTCCCGGGGACACGTCGCCGGCACGTCCTCACCCTGGCAGTTCTCCAGAGCATGTTGCATTCGTGCGTGAAAGAGTCAGACAGATCGAAGCCAAGCTGCATGAGGGCGGCTTGATTGAAGCCGCCCTGCGCGCGGTGTTCTACATCCTCAGGCAGCAGGGCAGCGTGGATGAACGGTATTACCATGCAGCAATGCACTTGCGCGAACAGACTGTCTTCAAAGACTGGGCTGCTGATGCAGCACGCCGTGCGATCAGGGAGCAGGCTCTTGTGCTGGTCTATCACGGACGCAAGTGTGTTGACGCGATTCCCGAGCTGCTGCGCGGCGAGGATCCCAAGCGTATCCGTGATGTCGCGTCGGCGATCGCCAAGCTTACGCGGGTGGGTGAAGGCAAAGCCGCGCTGCCTGCCGTGGAAGAGGCTCTGGATGATGTCCTCGGGCTTTTTGAGTCGGCGGCAAAGGCTTCCCCACGGACGACCAGCACCCGAACCGCCAGGAAAACCAGTCTAACCAGATCAAAGGATGGCAAAAATGGCCAAGACAAGTCCTGAAACCGCTGCGGGCGAACGGCCCCAGGCATACTTTCAGGCATCCACGCGGCAAAATGTATGCGCCGTCACGGACACGCCGGAAGACCACCTCGATGCCATCGGGGAGAATAGCCTGCAATGGCTGCTCAAGGCTGTGGCGTCCTTGCAGGCTATCCGTGTCGCCGTGGTGCACCCGTGCGATGAAACCAGCTTGAGCGCCGCGCTGGACGCGCGCCAGGCCGGTTTGATCGATCCGGTGCTGATCGCGCCACGCCTTCGGCTCCAGGCAGTGGCTGCGGAGCATTCCCTGGACCTGTCGGGCATCCGGATCGAAGATGTCGCGCACAGCCATGCCGCCGCTGCCCGCGCGGTAGAGCTGGCGGCCAAGGGCGAGGTCGAGGCGCTGATGAAAGGCAGCCTGCATACCGATGAGCTCATGGCCGCTGTAGTCTGCCATGGATCGCCGCTACGGACGAAGCGGCGGGTAAGCCACTGCTTCTTGCTTCAGACTTCGCATTATCCGCGCCCATTCATCGTTACCGATGCGGCCATCAATCTGGCGCCAGACTTGATCCAGAAGGCCGACATTATCAGGAACGCCATTGAGCTGGCTCAGGTGATAGGCGTGGCCGAGCCCAAGGTGGCCATTCTGGCGGCGGTGGAGACCGTCAATCCCGCCATGCCGGCGACGCTCGATGCAGCCGCATTGTGCAAGATGGCGGAACGCGGCCAGATCACCGGCGGCTTGCTCGACGGGCCGCTGGCTTTCGACAACGCCATATCGATCGCAGCGGCACATACCAAGGGCATCGTGTCGCCAGTGGCCGGACAGGCAGATATTCTCGTCGTGCCCGACCTGGAAAGCGGCAATATGCTCGCCAAACAGCTTATATATCTGGGCGATGCCGGTAGCGCGGGCATCGTGCTTGGCGCAAAGATCCCCATTGTGCTCACAAGCAGGGCGGACACGCGCGCCTCCCGCATCGCGTCGTGCGCGATCGCGCTGATGCTGGCTCACCATTACCGCATGACACCGCCTTGACGTTCCCCCCCTCCTTTGGAAGGAAATATCTTCGTGAAATATTCGTTTTCAAGTCAAGCCGCCATGGTTGCCGGCGCTGGCTACACCGCCCGTTGAAATATATAGCGAGATCATGTCCATGAATGCATCCAGCGAGCGTCTTGTCCTGGTTCTGAACTGCGGGTCTTCCAGTATCAAGTTCGCGGTGTTTGACGCATCGTTCGAACCGTTGCCGCGCAAGCCATTGTGGAACGGCAAGGTACAGGGCATAGGCGGACCAACGCCCGATTTCGGCGAAACGGGGGTAGCGCCATACCGCGTGCCGCTGGATCCAGACAACCCTTATACCAGCGGCCTGGCGCTGATCCGCGAGCGTGTTCTCCAGCGCTTTGGAGCGGGGCGCTTGAGCGCCATCGGGCATCGGGTCGTGCATGGCGGCGGCAAGTATTTTTCTCCGGTTCGGGTTGACCATGACGTTCTGGCAGATCTGAAACACTATATTCCGCTGGCCCCGCTGCATCAGCCTTTCGCGCTGGAGGCCATGGGAATTCTGCTGGACCAACATCCCGAGCTGCCCCAGATAGCCTGCTTCGATACAGGCTTTCACCACACGATCCCGCAGGTTGAGCAGATTCTGCCGCTGCCGTTCGATGCCCTGCAGCGCGGCATACGACGCTATGGCTTTCATGGGCTGTCCTACGAATACATGGCCGCCGCCCTGGCCGAGCGTCATGGCCAGGCTGCGCAGGGACGCACGATCGTGGCGCATTTGGGCAGCGGCGCCAGCCTGTGCGCGATGCGAGGCCTCGAAAGCGTTGCGACCACCATGGGGTTTTCGGCGCTGGATGGCCTGATGATGGGCACGCGGTCGGGCGCGCTCGATCCGGGCGCCATTCTGTACCTGATGGAAATCGAAAAGCTGTCGCTCAAAGATGTAGGCGACATCCTGTACCACCGCTCAGGGCTGCTCGGCGTATCAGGCATTTCCTCAGAGCCCCGGGTCATCGTGCAGCATGAAAATGATGCCGGCGAAGCGGGCGAGCGCGCTCGCCTTGCGCTGGATCTCTATGTGCGGCGCATTGTGCGCGAGACAGGCTCGCTGGTCGCCGTACTGGGCGGCCTGGATATGCTCGTTTTCACTGCAGGCATAGGGGAGCACTGCGCGTTCGTGCGCGAACGTATCTGCCACGAGCTTTCCTTCCTCGGGGTTGAGCTGGACAGTACGGCCAATCAGGAGAATGCCGCCGTGATTTCCCGTCCGGGCAGTGATATTGTCGTGGGCGTCGAGCCCACCAATGAAGAATGGGTTGTGGTGCGCCACGCCAGGGAGCTGCTTGGGCTGGCACACCAGGCCGCCTCGCAAGCCGCCTCAGACGGCTGACGGGGTGTGTATACTCAGATCTTTCGCCTGCTAGGTGCATTGCTATTCGGGCTTATCATGCCTGTCCTGGCAAGCCGGAGCGGCCCCCGCGGGTGGGTCGATAGAGCACCCCAGGCATAGCGCCGGGTACAGCGGGAACGCCATGAGATACATATTCAGCATGTGGCTGTTTTGGCGGCCTCTGCTTATCCTTGTCGTGGCAAGCCTGGGCGGCTGCGGCATATTGCGCGACTTTCAGCCGTCGGTGACCATCGAGCGTGTCACGCCCGAAGCATACATCGCACAGCAGCGTGGCGATATCCTCACCACTGGAAAGCTTAGCGACCAGACCCAGCAGGCGATTCGTGTAACAGGGCTGGATCTTGGAGCATGCGCCAACGCCTCGACGGATACCTGTATATCCGCCTTATCGAATTCCCGCGGCATCTCCGATGAACGGCGGCTTTCCGCATTGGCTGAGCTTTGGCTTCAGTATGCCATGTCGCTTCCGCAGGCGGCTGCGGCTGGACGCGATAGCCGAAACAGCTTTACCGCCTGGATGGAAGCCGCACGCCATGCTTACGGTTATCTTTTCTTTACAGGCCGTTCGCCTGGAGAAAGAGCTTTTGAAGATCGCCAGACGCAAGTTCGGGACTGGTACAACTATGCGGCGCAGCAAGCCATTACGCGGTTGTTTCAGGCAAGCAGCGGCAAATACACCGATGTCTCGGGCGCAGACCGCCATACGCTGCTGTTTGCCGGCTGGTCATTGCATATCGAGATGAACGTCCGCTTGCCGGAAAAGGCGGGTTTGCCCCAAGAGCTGCTCCCGGCTTCCTCCCTGAATTTCAAAGGCTTGCGCAGCACATACCGTCGGGATGGTTTCGGAGCCGAACTGGTGGCCGTCACGCGCGAACAGCCGCTAATCACGAGTAAAGCCTTCGCTGAAATTGTCGAACCACCTTCGAAATTGCCTCGTCGTCGACGGCTGCTTCCTCCCGCGTGGAGCGAAATGCCTTCGCCGAACATCACCGTGGTGTTTCGCTTTGATGCACAGAACCTGGAGGCTCTGTTGGGCCTGCATGAGGTGACAGCCAGTGTGCACGATCCTCTGGTGGAAAGCGAGCTTGCCCTGCACGGCCAGCGTGTTCCATTGTCGGGGAACTTCACCGCCGGCTATGGCTTGTGGCTGGCGCGCTCAGGTTTCAACCGCCAGTCTCTGTATTCGCTGTTTGGCGGCGAGCAAGGCATTGAGCGGCCACATCTGTATATGATGCAGCCCTTCGATCCCGGTCGGCGGATCATCCTGATGCTGCACGGTCTGGCAAGCAGCCCCGAAGCGTGGGTCAATGTGGCTAATGAAATCCTCGGCGACGAAGCGTTGCGCGAGAACTTCCAGATTTGGCAGGTTTACTACCCTACCAACATACCGGTCGCCATCAACCATGCTTCCATCCGACGTCTGTTGCGCGAAGCATTGCTCAATTTTGATCCCGAAGGCAATATGCCTGCTTCGCATGATCTGGTGGTGCTGGGCCATAGCATGGGCGGAATGATCGCCCGGCTGATGGTGTCTTCCGCAGATGAGCAGTTGTGGGAGTGGGCCATGGCACAGCATAATCCGGATCAGGCCCGCCTGGAGCGCGTGCGTCACCGCCTGGATCCGGCATTGCGCTTTGAACCCTTTCCCGGTGTGGAAACGGCTATTTTCATCGCAACGCCACATCGCGGCACATCGGTGGCCGGAGGCAGGTTGGCGCGCTGGATGGCAAGCTTCGTCACGCTACCCCGCGCCATTCTTCAAAGTATCGATGAAGCGCTGGTGCCCGAAGCGCGTGCCGATGGAACATCCCCACCCAAACGCAGCAGGGCAATTCCCACAAGCATTGATAACCTTGATGAGCGGGATGCGTTCGTCAAAGCGGCCGCCGACCTGCCTATATCATCCCGTGTGCGCTATCACTCGATCATTGCGCGGATGAACGCAGACGGCCCTTTGCAGGAAACCGACGATGGTCTCGTTCCATACCGAAGCTCCCATCTGCCGGGCGCCGTGTCGGAAAAAGTCATTGTGTCCGGCCATAGTGTCCAGGAAACCGCCGAGGCGATCCTGGAGATCCGGAAAATCCTGCATGAGGACCTGGCTGCGCGTGACTCGGTTCCCGGTCATTGACGTGCCGGCAGGCGTGGCCTGAGAATCCTGTAATATACGGGTAAACCCTTATTTATTCATATATTCATGTATATGACTAGATGATAGTATGGCGCAAACTGTCAAGGAACCTTCATGACACTCGTCATCATCAGCGCCATTCTGCTGTCCATCGCCATCGGCTACAAGACCAAAATCAACATCGGCCTGTTCGCCATTGTCTTTGCTTATCTGATCGGGTGCTTCGGCATGGGTCTGAAATCGTCCCAGGTGATCGATTTCTGGCCGATCAAAATCTTCTTCATCATCCTGTCGGTCACCCTGTTCTACAACTTCGCCATGGCCAACGGAGCCCTGGAGAAGCTGGCAAACCACCTGCTGTATGCCTGCCGGCATTTTCCCCTGATGCTGCCCATGGCTATTTTCCTGTCGGCAACCATTATCGCGGCGCTGGGGGCCGGCTTTTACACCGTGCTGGCCTTCATGGCACCCATGACGCTGCTGCTTTGCCAGAAAACCGGCATGAGCAAGGTTATCGGCGGCATGGCGGTGAACTACGGCGCCCTGGCGGGCGCAAATTTCATGACCTCGCAAAGCGGCGTGATCTTCCGCGGCCTGATGGAGGGCGTCAACGTATCCGCGCCAGACGCCTTTGCCAACGCCACGGCTGCCTTTGTTGCCACCATCATCATTCCTGTCGTGGTGATCGGCGGCTACCTGATCCTGTTTCGCGGCAAGCTCGCAATCCATATTGCAGGCGACAAACCCGAACCATTTGATCGCAAGCAGAAACAGTCTCTGTTCCTGATTCTGACACTGATGGCCATACTGCTGGTGTTTCCCATCCTTGCCATTGCGTTTCCCGACAGCGCCCAGATCGCCTTTCTCAATTCCAAGGTCGATATCGCCTTCATGGCTATTATCTTTTCGGTGATCAGCCTGTTCCTGAAGCTGGCGGACGAGAAGAAAGTCATTGCGTTTGTGCCATGGGGCACGCTCATCATGATCTGCGGCGTAGGCATGCTGATCGAGGTTGCCATCAAGGCCGGCGTGATCGAGGTGCTGTCGCAATGGATATCGGCCAATATCCCCGTGATGCTAATTCCTCTGGCCATGTGCATCATCGGCGCGATTATGTCGCTGTTTGCCAGCACGCTGGGTGTGGTCACGCCCGCTCTGTTCCCCATTGTGCCCGCCATCGCGGCGGCGACCGGCAGCAGCCCCATGCTGCTGTTTGTGTGCATCATTGTGGGCGCGCAGTCTTCCGCCATCTCTCCCTTCTCGTCGGGCGGAAGCCTGATTCTGGGTTCAGCGCCGAAGCAGGCAGACAAAACCGCACTGTTCAATGACCTGCTGTTTCGCGCCGTGCCGCTGGGCTTTGGCGCTGCATTGCTGGCTACAGTCGTCATCCAGGGCATTCTGTAAACAGGCTGAATCATGAAAACCGTTGATACCCACGCTCATATCTTTTCCCTGGAAGGCCCTTTTGCCCAGGGCGCCCGTTATCAACCGGCCCATGCCGCCACGCTGGGCGACTATCTGCACAACCTCGACCGTCATGGCTTTGACTATGGCGTACTGGTCCAGCCCAGCTTTCTTGGCACGGACAACAGTCAGATGCTTGCGGGCATAGCCCAACATCCCGAGCGCCTGAAGGGCATTGCGGTAGTGCCCGCGGATGTGGATGCTTCAACGCTGCAGGCGCTCACAGCCCAGGGCATCGTGGGCGCGCGGCTGAACCTGTTCGGCAAGCCGGTTCCTGACCTGAGGCAAGAGGCCTGGCAGAGCTTTCTGGGCCGGCTGGGCGGATGCGGCTGGCAGCTTGAGCTGCATTGCCCTCCGGATTACCTGCGCATGCTGCTGCCGCAACTGACGGACTATGCCGGACAGGTCGTAATTGATCATTTTGGGCGTATTGATCCCGACAAAGGCACGCAAGACCCCGATTACCTTGCCGCACTGGATATGCTGGATCCGGCCCGGCACTGGGTGAAGGTTTCCGGATTCTATCGCCTGGGGCAGGGCGAGCAGGGCCAGCGCCACGCGCAGCAGGCGCTGCGGATGCTCCTTGAACGCGGCATGCTCAACCGCCTGGTTTGGGGCAGCGACTGGCCGCATACCCAATATGACGATCGTGTAAACTACGACGCAACTGTTCGCTTTCTGGACACGCTGCTCCCCGACGCGCAGCTGCGCAAACGGATTATGGGGCAAAACGCACTGACCCTGTTCGGATTCACCGCCTGACGCATTCGTCGCCCATGAGCTCGCCCGCAGCCCACCCCTCAACCCTCGATGGCCTCAACGTTCCACTTTACGAGCGCGTGCGGCTGGCGCTTCAGGCGCGGCTTGCGCGCCATGCGTGGGACATCACCGAGCCCATTCCGACCGAGCAGGCATTATCCAAGGAGTTCGATGTATCCATCGGCACGATCCGCAAGGCAGTGGAAAGGCTGGTCAAGGACGGCCTGCTGGTCAAAGTCCAGGGCAAGGGAACCTTCATCAAGCGGCCTGATTTCCAGAATTCACTGCTGCGCTTTTTTCGCTACCGTGATGCGGCAGGCGAGCTCGTCGTGCCCGTGGGCGTAGTCAAGCACGTGGAAACAGTCGCGCCAGTGGAGGCCATCAACCGCCGGCTCGGCCTGGATCCGGCCAGCCGCCTGATCCATCTGCAGCGTGTACGTCTGGTGGGGCGGGATGTTGTCCTGAGCGAAAGCATCTGGCTGCCAGAGCCCCTGTTTGGCAAGCTGGCCGGGTTGCCCGCCGAGCGTTTTGGCAATCTGCTTTATCCGTTTTATGACGAGATGTGCGGCCAGTTCGTGTCCTCGGCAGTAGAGTCTCTGTCGTTCGCCACCGGCCATGCCGATCCGTACCTGGGCACCGGGCCAGATCAATTGCTGGTCAGGATCGAGCGTGTGGCGAAGAATATTGAAGGCCAGCCCATTGAATACCGCGTTTCCTATGGTCTGCCGCAGAACTTCCGCTACGAAGTTCGCATCAACTGAAAACCGCGCAAGCCATTGCGCAACCTGCTCGGGATGGCCTGCCACGCAAACGCGGTCACGGCGCTGAGCGCAGCGGGGGCTAATGCGAGAACAGCACCGGCACAGTCATCGATTGCAGCAAGGTTTTTGAGGTGCCTCCGAGTATCCATTCGCGTACCCGGCTGCGGTTGTACAGCCCCATGACGATCAAATCGCAAGCATGGTCGGTAGCCGTATTCAATATCGCATTGCCGATCCCCACGCCTTCGCTGGTCGTGCTCACCAGTTTTGGTTTCGGGTAGCCGTGAGCGGCGCAATAAGCCAGCAGATCTTCGGGTTGAATATCCAGCGATTGCAGCATCTGGGTCGGTGGATCAACTGTCAGAATGGTGAGCGTGGAGGCCGAGGAGAGCAGGGGGGCGGCGTCCGCAAGCGCACGCGCCGATCTGCGGCCGTAGTCCCAGCAAAACAGCACATGCTTGCCAACGGTGTGCTCTGGGTTTGCAATATAGGGCGTGACCAGAACCGGGCGGCCTGCCGCAATGATCACTGACTCGACCATGCTTTCGGGTATTGCCCAGGTTACCTCAACGTCGTCGATCTGGCTCATGATCAGCAGGTCGCAAGACCGTGCATGCGCCGCCAGCACATCCTGGATGGGTCCTTTAGGCATACGGCATTGGGCCTTGATTCCCGCCAGCGCGGCTTGCTTCAGAAACTGGTTCTTGATCTCAATTTTCTCTTGTGCCGCCTGTTCCAGAAACGTAGCCATGATACTTCCTGGCGTTCTTCCTTCGCCCCGCATGTAGGGGTGAACCTGGATATCGGGACATATACCGATCAGCTCGGCCTGATGATGCGCCGCCAGCTGAATCGCCACTTGTATCCGGCGTGTCTGGTTGCCGTCCTGGGACAGATCGAGTGCGATACGCGTAAGCATGGCAGCCTCCTTGGTCGAGCAAATCGCATGGTATTAATTCAGTTTATGCCAAGGTGATCTGGCGACGTTGATCTAGCGCAAGGTTTGGGTTCTATCGCCACAATAGAGGCGGTTCCCATGGCCCAAAAAGGGGCATCGGTGACCACGGGCCAAAGTGCAAGCCTGGCCGTTCACGGCGAGGTCAAGCGAGGCCATATCAATGCCGCGCCAAAGGCGCCCCCGCATCGTGGCGGAGAAGCTCCGGCCCCAAGGCCGGAGCTCTTCACATCAGGCGGGCCATCTCTGCGTCCTTTCTGTAACTGCCGATTCGAGCTGTCGTTTTCAATGAAGTACAGTAAGCTGTGTCGCAGGCACCCCTGCCTGCTGGCTGCCTCTGAAACCTGAGCATGGAGAACCACATTGTCTAGCGCCTACATTCTTGCCAACGTTGACGTCAACGATCCTGATCAGTATGAACAATATAAAAAGCTGTCCACCCATGCCATGCAGGTGCATGGGGCAGAGGTCTGCGTGCGCGGAGGCGCGACGCAGGTTCTCGAGGGCGACTGGACGCCGGGCCGGCTCGTCCTGCTGAAATTTCCTTCTATCGAGAAGGCGCATGCATTCTACAATTCGCCCGAGTACAAAGCTGCTATTGCTGCCAGGCAGGGCGCCGCCGTCATGCGCATGGTGCTGATCGAGGGTGTTTGACCACGGGCCAAAGCGCAAGCCTCGCCGTTCGGCGAGGTCATATCAGTGGGGCGCCAAAGGCGCCCCTGCATTGTGGGTTCGTAGGATTCATGCCCGCCTCGATCAAAGACACAAAAACCCGAGTTGTAATCAGGATCGTTGAGTATTACTAACTCAGACTTGATCTGGCATGCGCTGTCAGATGCGTTAGGGTTGAATTAGTAACTGCCGCTTTCGGCCAGGAACGGACATTCCTTCCATCCGTATTTTTTCAGTTAGGCGTCACAGACAATGTCTCTTCAATCTGAAAATCCAGCTAAAGATCGAAGGCTGCGACAAACGGTAAAGCCTGATTACATCTCCGCACTCGGCATGGCCGCTTGGAGCTTCGCTTCTTTGGAGCGGCAAGTCGTTTGGTGCTGCGAAAAGATCAAGCCTGGATCACTCCGAAGAATCGTAGATGAAGAGATGACAGCTGGGATAATTGCCAAACGCTTCATAGACTTGACTAGAAACATGCAGCGTTCACCTGAAAGAGAAAAACTCAAAGAGCTTGCTAGTGAGTTCTCTGCCCTCGTACAGCTGAGAAGTCGAATTTTGCACGGCAAGCCTTGCACTGGCCCAAACGGCGAGTCACGACTAAGTAGTACGGCGGTTCTTGAGATTCCTGACCTTGAGCATACGGCAGACGCATTCGCCCTATGTAGCAGCAGCCTCAACGGACTGTTCCACGGTTTCTTGGCGTCCTACAAACCTTCTGAGTCAGCCGTTGACGCCTAACAATTCATTCAAGCCGATGCTGCTTCGCTACAAGGCTTAACTCAGACGTTAGGTGCCAAAAGCGGGCCGCATGAACATGATCGAACAACTATCGAGCAAAGCAGAGAAGTACATTCTGAATCACACCGGGGATCGCGGAGGCTGTTTGGTTAAAGTAAAACAGGTTCCACAGTCTGCGCTGCAAGTTGCCGATAGTATCGCGCTTCGGCCTCAGCGGGCGGAATGTCGCCGATGGATTCGAG
>Ga0180221_1000632_pt1 | contig 28276 bp, 24 predicted proteins | sample eDN5th37CKraftMG_FD_151339 | JGI IMG/M metagenome (GOLD analysis project Ga0180221, IMG submission 151339) | Enriched Miracle-Growth compost microbial communities from Emeryville, California, USA - eDNA 5th pass 37_C Kraft MG (version 2) (version 2) ...
GGACCGCGGCCGACCCCTGGAGCGACGAGGAGATCGACTCCGCCCTCGCCCGGCACCCCAGGATCGGGGAGCGGGCCTCCGGCGACGACGCCGACGCGGCACACTCCCGCCGCGAGCAGTCGGGGCTCGGCGACCTCAGCGGCTCGGTGCAGGAGAGGCTGCGTGCCGGCAACCGCGCGTACGAGGAGCGGTTCGGTCACGTCTTCCTCATCCGGGCCGCCGGCCGCACGGCGGAGGAGATCCTGGCCTCGCTCGAGGAGCGCCTCGAGCACGACCCCGCCACCGAGCGTCGGATCGCCGGCGAGCAGCTGCGGGAGATCGCCGTCCTGCGGCTGGAAGGAGAGCTCTCATGACCTCGCACATCACCACCCATGTGCTCGACGCGGTGACCGGCCTGCCCGCCGCGGGTGTCGCCGTCTCCCTGTGGAGCGTGGGCGACGACTCGTCCGCGCGGCTCGCCGACGCCACGACCGACGCCGACGGCCGGGTCAAGGACCTCGGACCCGAGTCGCTCGCGCCCGGCACCTACCGCGTCACCTTCGCGACCGGCGACTACTTCGCCGCCCAGGGGGTCGCCACCTTCTACCCGTCGATCACCATCGACTTCACCGTCGAGGCCGGCCGTGACCACTACCACGTGCCGTGCCTGCTCAGCCCGTTCGCGTACTCCACGTACCGGGGGAGCTGACGGGCCTGCGGGCCCGCACCACCGGCCGCAACAGGACGCAGCGACCGGCCTCACCGTCATCGACGACGTCAGGGACCGCCCTCGGGCGCCCTCGCACCACGCACCAACAGACGAAGGAGTCACCAATGACCGCCACCGCCACCGACGCGCAGACCACGACGGGCACGATCGTGCTGGGGGACAACCAGTACGGCAAGGCCGAGGTCCGCGTCATGAAGGTCGACCGCGACCAGGCACGTCACCGCATCACCGAGCTGTCGGTGACCTCGCAGCTGCGCGGCGACTTCTCCGCGGCGCACATCGACGGCGACCAGGGCCGCGTGGTCCCGACGGACACGCAGAAGAACACGATCTTCGGGCTCGCCAAGGACGGCATCCCCTCGCCCGAGGAGTTCGCGATCCGCCTCGCGGAGCACTTCACCTCGAGCTTCGACTGGATCGAGGGCGGCCGCTGGGAGGCCAATGAGTACACCTGGGAGCACATCCCGTCCTCGCTGTCCCGGAACGTCACCGACGGCGAGCACGACCACGCCTTCGTGAAGGGCGGCACCGAGACCCGCACGACCGTGGTGCAGCGCGACGGCGACGAGGTCTTCGTCGTCTCGGGACTTGAGGGCCTCAAGGTCCTCAAGTCGACGGGCTCGGAGTTCCACGGCTTCCCGAAGGACCGGTTCACCACCCTGCAGGAGACGACCGACCGCATCCTCGCGACGTCGGTGACCGCCCGGTGGCGCTACGCGACGCTGGACATCGACTTCAACGCCGTCTACGACGACGTGCGCCGCATCCTGCTCGAGACCTTCGCCGACGTGCACTCGCTCGCGCTGCAGCAGACGCTGTACCAGATGGGCAAGCGCGTGCTCGAGGCGCACCCGGAGATCGGCGAGATCAAGTTCTCGATGCCGAACCTGCACCACTTCGTCGTGGACTTCGAGCCCTTCGGCATGGAGAACCCGAACGAGGTCTTCTACATCGCCGACCGGCCCTACGGGAAGATCGAGGCGGAGGTGAAGCGGGAGGGCGCCGACAGCGAGCCGCGCGCCTGGGCGACCGTCACGGGGTTCTGCTGATCAGCGTGGCTCCGTGGAGTCGGTTCGAAGGAGCATCGACATGAGCACGACGACGTCCGACGCGGCGGCCGCGGCCGCCGTGCGCCGGGGCGCGCGACCGGAGGACGAGCGGTACCCGCTCGGCAAGACCTTCCTCTACGGCCTGCAGCACATCATGACGATGTACGGCGGCGTCATCGCGCCGCCGATCATCGTCGGGCAGGCGGCCGGCCTGGACGGGGCGCAGATCGGCGTCCTCGTCTCGGCCGCCCTCCTGGTGAGCGGCCTGGCCACCGCGCTGCAGACGCTCGGCGTGCGCTTCTTCGGGTCGCAGCTCCCGCTCGTCCAGGGCATCTCGTTCGCCACCGTGTCCACGATGGTCGCGGTGGCGAGCGGGGGCGGCGGGCTGCCCGCCGTCTTCGGCGCCATCATCGTGGCCGCCGTCGTGGGCCTGGCGATCAGCCCGTTCTTCGCGCAGGTGGTGCGGTTCTTCCCGCCGGTCGTGACGGGCACGATCATCACGATCATCGGCGTCTCGCTGCTGCCGACGGCCGCCGGCTGGATGATGGGCGGCGACGCCGGGTCCGCGGACTGGGGGTCGGTGCCGAACATCACGCTCGCGCTCGGGACGCTCGTGGTCGTGCTCGTCCTCAGCCGGTTCCTGCAGGGCACCGTCTCGCGCCTGTCGATCCTCTTCGGGATCGTCCTCGGCACGGTGGCCGCGGCGCCGCTCGGCCTCGCGGACTTCTCCGGGGTGACGCAGGGCGCGGCGTTCGAGCTCCCGACGCCGTTTGCGTTCGGCGCCCCCGTGTTCGAGATCGGCGCGATCATCTCGATGACGATCGTCATCCTCGTGATCATGACCGAGACGACCGCCGACCTCATCGCGATCGGCGAGGTGCTCGACACCGAGGTCGACGCGCGGCGGGTGGGCGACGGTCTGCGGGCCGACATGGCCGCGACGCTCGTCGCCCCGTTCCTCAACTCGTTCCCGGCGTCGGCCTTCGCGCAGAACGTCGGCCTGGTCGCCATCACCGGGATCCGGTCGCGGTTCGCCGTGGCGGCGGGCGGCGCGGTCCTGTTCGTGCTGGGCCTGTTCCCCGTCCTCGGCCGGGTCGTGGCGGCGATCCCCGCGCCCGTCCTGGGCGGGGCAGGCATCGTCCTGTTCGGGTCGGTGGCGGTCTCCGGGATCCGCACCCTGTCGCGGGTCGAGTACGAGGGCAACCTCAACCTCACGCTGGTTGCGGTCGCGCTGGGCTTCGGCATCATCCCGATCGCGGTGCCCGACTTCTACGACCGGTTCCCCACCTGGGTGGGCATGGTCTTCCATTCCGGGATCGCGGCGGCCGCGGTGGTCGCCGTCCTGCTGAACCTCGTGTTCAACGAGATCCGGTGGGGGCGCCGCAGCAAGGACCCGTCGGTGTTCACCGCGGGATCCTCGGCGCGCCTGGTCGTCACGGAGGAGCAGGAGCAGCGCCGCGCGGAGTACTTCGCCCGCCTGGACGCGGAGCGCCGGGAGGAGCGCCGCCGGGCGCGCCTCGCGGCGGACGTACGGGCCCGGGTGCGGCACGGCCACGGCCGCCGGTCGGGCTGCGTGTCCGCGATCGACCTCGACGCGGACGGCGTGCCCGACGTGCTGCAGATCCGCGAGGGCGCGCGCGCCGCGGTCGCCCCGCGACCGACGGCGGGCGAGCCGGGCGAGCTGGTGCACGCCGGCGCCGCCGAGCCGGGGAGCGGGTGAGGACGATGGACCGGGGCGGCTCAGGCCGCGAGGAGCTCCTTCGAGATGGTGTCGGCCACCTCGTGCAGCAGGGGGAGCGCGGCCTCACCGAACTCGTAGGTCACGCGGGCCGCGGGCCCGGAGACCGAGAGCGCCGTCGGGGTGGGGGCGTCCTTGACGGGGACGGCGAAGCACCGCACGCCGATCTCCTGCTCGCCGTCGTCCACCGCGTACCCCTGCTGGCGGATGGTGCCGATCTCCTTGAGGAGGTCGTCGACGTCCGTGATCGACAGGTCGGTCGCCGGGGGCATCCCGACGCGGCCCATGATCTCGCGGATCGTCTGGTCGGGAAGCTCGGCGAGCACCATCTTGCCCACGCCGGTGCAGTGCGTGTACACGCGCCGGCCCACCTCGGTGAACATCCGCATCGAGTGGGACGACGACGCCTGGGCCACGTACACGACCATGTCGCGGTCGATCATTGCGAGGTTGGCGCTCTCGCCGAGCTCGCGGGCGAGGCGCTCCAGGTGCGGGCGGGCGCTGGCGCCCAGCTGGCGCCCGGCGCTCTCGCCCAGCCGGATGAGGCGCGGGCCCAGCGTGTAGCGGCGCGACGGGAGCTGGCGGGCGTACCCGCGGCCGACGAGCGTCCGCATCAGGCGGTGGATGGTCGGCAGCGGCAGGCCGGCGGCCCCCGCGAGCTCGCTCAGGGCCGCGTCCCCACCCAGGTCGGTCATGATCTCGAGCAGGTCGATCGCCCGGTCCACCGACTGGACTCCGGTGCCGTTCGCCATGGGTCAGGTCTCCCTCTGCAACGTCTCCCGAACCGATCCCGGTTCTAGGAACCATCCTTCCACATCTCGAAACTTCATGTCATCAGCCCCTCGAAAGGAATCCCAGGCCATGGCGATGCCCAGCCCCAGCTACACGATCACCCTCCGCGTGGAGGCGCCCGCGACGCAGCGCGCGACGAGCGAGATCGTCCACGAGATCGCCACGGCCGGCGGTTCGGTGATGGGCGTCGACATCGCCCAGTCGCACACCGACTCGATCGTCGTGGACGTCACGTGCGACACCGTCGACGCCGAGCACGGCGAGCGGATCGTCGAGGCGCTCGACGCGCTCGACGGCGTCCGCGTGCTGAAGATGTCGGACTCGACCTTCCTCATGCACCTCGGCGGCAAGATCGCCGTCGCGCCCAAGGTGCCGCTCAAGACGCGCCGCGACCTCTCGCGGGCCTACACGCCGGGCGTGGCCCGCGTGTGCCTCGCGATCGCCGACCGCCCGGAGGACGCGCGCCGCCTCACCATCAAGCGCAACACCGTCGCCGTGGTCACCGACGGCACCGCCGTCCTGGGCCTCGGCGACATCGGCCCCGCCGCCGCCATGCCGGTCATGGAGGGCAAGGCCGCGCTGTTCAAGCAGTTCGCCGACGTCGACGCCTGGCCCCTCGCCCTCGACACGACGGACACCGAGGAGATCATCCGGACCGTCAAGGCGATCGCGCCAGGGTTCGGCGGCGTCAACCTCGAGGACATCTCCGCGCCGCGCTGCTTCGAGATCGAGAAGCGCCTGCGCGAGGAGCTGGACATCCCCGTGTTCCACGACGACCAGCACGGCACCGCGATCGTGGTCCTCGCGGCGCTCATCAACGCGCTCAAGGTGGTAGGCAAGAAGATCGAGGACGTGCGCATCGCGGTGTCCGGGGTCGGGGCCGCCGGCTCGGCGATCATCCGCCTGCTGCTCGCGCAGGGCGCCCGCGACATCATCGGCTTCGACCGGCACGGCGCGCTCACGGCGGAGTCGGCGGGCGACGACGAGAACCGCACGTGGATCGTCGAGAACACCAACCCGTCCGGCTTCGAGGGCAGCCTCAAGGACGGTCTGGTCGGTGCGGACGTCCTCGTCGGCGTCTCGGCCGGCAACATCCTCACGGGCGCCGACGTGGCGAGGATGGCCGACGGCGCGATCGTGTTCGCCCTGGCGAACCCGACGCCCGAGGTGGACCCGATCTTCGCGGGCGAGACGGCCGCCGTCGTGGCCACGGGCCGCAGCGACTACCCGAACCAGATCAACAACGTGCTGGCGTTCCCCGGCCTCTTCCGCGGGCTGCTCGACGCCGGCGCCACGCAGATCACGGACGAGATGCTGCGCGTGGCCGCCGTCGCCATCTCGTCCGTGGTGGGCGAGGACGAGCTCAACTCCGCGTTCATCATCCCCGGCGTGTTCGACCACCGGGTGGCCGAGGCCGTCGCCGACGCCGTGCGCGCCGAGGGGCTCAAGGAGTCCCCGGTGACCGAGCACCGCGCCGAGGACGCCGAGCACCTCGCCCAGCACCTCGGCCGGGCGCTCCACGCGCAGGGCGCGGCGGTGGCCCGATGAAGGTGTCCCTCGACCGGGCCACGCTCGACGACGTCGAGCGGCGGCTCGCCGCGCACGACGCACACCTCGAGCGGGCCTACCCGGGCGACGACGGCACCCGGCAGCCCGTGCACACCGTGTACGTGCCGGCGCACCGGTACGCCGCGGGGCTGGCGCAGGACTGGGGGGAGCAGGCCCGCGCCGTCCTCGCCGCGCAGGGCACGGACGCCCTCCTGGACGCCGTCGGCGTGCGGGCGGACCTGCGGGAGGCGGTCGCGGCCCAGGTGGAGCGCAAGCTCGCCGACGAGCCGATCGAGGACCTGCGCATCGACCTCGAGGACGGGTACGGCACGCACCCGGACGAGGCCGAGGACGAGGTGACCGCGGCCGCCGCGGCGGCGCTGCGGACCGAGCTCGACGCCGGGAGCGCGACGCCGTTCGTGGGGATCCGGTTCAAGTGCTTCGAGCGCCCGACCCGCGCCCGCGGGCTGCGCACGCTGGACGGGTTCGTCAGCGCGCTCGCGTCGTCGGGCGACCTGCCCGCGGGGCTGGTCCTGACGCTGCCGAAGGTGACCGCCGTCGCGCAGGTCGAGGCGATGGTCGCGGTGTGCGAGCGGCTGGAGGAGGCGAACGGCCTGCCGGCCGGGCGGCTGCGCTTCGAGGTGCAGGTCGAGACGCCGCAGTCGATTCTCGACGCCGCGGGCACCGCGACGGTGGCGCGCATGATCCACGCGGGCGCGGGGCGGGTGTCCGGGCTGCACTACGGCACGTACGACTACTCGGCGTCGCTCGGCATCGCCGCGGCCTACCAGTCGATGGAGCACCCGGCCGCGGACCTCGCCAAGGAGGTCATGCAGCTCGCGGCCGCGGGCACGGGGGTGCGGCTGTCCGACGGCTCGACCAACGTGCTGCCCGTCGGCGACGACGATCAGGTGCGCGCGGCGTGGGCCAACCACGGGCGCCTCGTGCGCCGGTCCCTGGAGCGCGGGTTCTACCAGGGCTGGGACCTGCACCCGGCGCAGCTCCCGAGCCGGTTCGCCGCCACGTACGCCTTCTACCGCGAGGGCTTCGAGCCGGCCGCCGAGCGGCTGGCGAACTACGTGAACCAGGTCGAGGGGGCGGTGCTCGACGAGCCCGCCACCGCCAAGGCGCTGGCGTGGTACCTCAAGCGCGGCGTGGACTGCGGGGCTCTCGGGGCGCAGGAGGTCGCCGAGCGCGCGGGCCTCGGGCCGGCCGAGCTCACGGCGCTGGTGACGCGGCCGGTCGGCGGCTGACGCCCGGCGTCCGCGCAGCGCACGGCCTCGGCGGCCCGGTGGGACCTCGTCCCGCCGGGCCGTCGTCGTCCGTGCGTGGTCCGTGCGTGGTCCGTGCGTGGTCCGTGCGTCGTGTGTGCGGCGTCACGACCGCAGGGCGGGACAGCCTCCGGCGGGGGTTGACCGATCCGCCGGGCCGTCGTAGCGTTTTCACAACAAGGAACCAATCTTCCATCTGGCGAAAGCGAGTCAGCGATGACGGACCAGATCCCCTACACCGTGAACTGCTCGATCCTCCTCACGGACCTGCCGCTCCTGGAGCGTCCGGCGGCCGCGAAGGCGGCCGGCTTCGACGGCGTCGAGTTCTGGTGGCCTTTCGCGAGCCCGACGCCCGCCGCCGACGAGGTCGACGCGTTCGTCGCGGCCCTGGCTGACGCCGGCGTCCAGCTGACCGGCCTCAACTTCGACGCGGGCGACATGCCCGGCGGCGACCGCGGTCTGATCTCGTGGCCCGAGCGCTCGGCGGACCTGCGCGCCAACCTCGACGTCGTCGCGCGCATCGGTGAGCGCACCGGCTGCCGCGCGTTCAACGCCCTGTACGGCAACCGCGTCGAGGGCGCGGACCCGGCCGCGCAGGACGCGCTCGGCGCCGAGAACCTCGCGCTCGCGGCCCGGGCCGTCGAGCGCGTGGGCGGCACCGTGCTGGTGGAGCCGGTCTCCGGCGCCCCCGCCTACCCCCTGCGGACCTCGGCCGACGCCGTCGCCGTCCTCGACCGGGTCCGCGACGAGCACGGCGCTACCAACCTCGGCCTGCTGTTCGACGTCTACCACCTCGCGGTCAACGGCTCGGACGTCGACCTCGACCTCAAGACCTACGGCGACCGGGTCGCCCACGTGCAGGTCGCCGACGCCCCCGGCCGCGGCGCCCCGGGCACCGGGGACCTGCCGATCCAGCGCTGGATCAGCGACCTGCGCGCCGCCGGCTACGCCGGCCCCGTCGGCCTCGAGTACAAGGCCGAGCCCTCCGGTGACGCCGACCCGTTCGCCTGGCTCCCGCGCGAGCAGCGCGGCCAGGGCACCGCCGCCTGACGGCGCACCCGACCGCAGCAGCCACCCCGCACCCTCCCGAGAGGACCACGATCATGAGCACCATCGCCTTCATCGGTCTCGGCATCATGGGCAGCCCGATGGCCGTCCACCTGCAGAACGCCGGGCACTCCGTCGTCGGCTACAACCGCACGGCCGCCAAGGCTCAGCCCCTCGTCGACGCGGGCGGCACCGCCGCCTCCTCGGTCGCCGAGGCGGTCAAGGCCGCGGACGTCGTCGCCGTCATGGTGCCCGACTCGCCCGACGTCGAGGGCGTCCTCACCGGCGACGACGGCGTGTTCGCGAACGCGCAGCCCGGCACCCTGATCATCGACTTCTCGTCGATCCGCCCCGACATCACCGTCGCCCTCGCCGAGCAGGCCGCGGCCGCCGGTTTCCGCTACCTCGACGCACCCGTCTCCGGCGGCGAGGCCGGCGCCAAGAACGCGGCGCTGTCGATCATGGTCGGCGGCTCCGCCGAGGACTTCACCGCGGCGTCCGAGGTGTTCGACGCGGTGGGCAAGACCGTCGTGCACGTGGGCCCGTCGGGCTCCGGCCAGACCGTCAAGGCCGCGAACCAGCTCATCGTCGCCGGCAACATCGCGCTGCTGGCCGAGGCCGTGATCTTCCTCGAGGCGTTCGGCGTCGACACGCAGGCGGCCGTCAAGGTCCTCGGCGGGGGCCTCGCCGGCTCGGCCGTGCTCGACCAGAAGGCGGAGAAGATGCTGGGCCGCGAGTTCGCCCCCGGCTTCCGCATCGACCTGCACCACAAGGACCTGGGCATCTTCACGAGCGCGGCCCGTGAGCAGGGCGTCGTCGCCCCGGTGGGTGCCGTCGTCGCGCAGCTGATGGCCGCGGCCCGCGCCGAGGGCGACGGCTCGCTGGACCACTCGGGCCTGTTCCAGGCGATCGCCCGCCTGTCGGGCCGCGACTGACCTCGCGCCCGCCCCCGGACCTCTCAGAAGACTCGAAGGAGAGCATCATGCCCCGCATGCGCGCGGTCGACGCCGCGGTCGCCATCCTGGCGAAGGAGGGTGCCACCGAGGCCTTCGGCCTCCCCGGCGCCGCCATCAACCCGTTCTACGACGCCATGCGCCATCACGGCGGCATCCACCACGTGCTCGCCCGGCACGTCGAGGGCGCGTCGCACATGGCCGACGGCTACTCGCGCGCCGAGCGCGGCAACATCGGCATCTGCATCGGCACGTCGGGCCCCGCGGGCACCGACATGATCACGGGCCTGTACGCCGCGTGGGCCGACTCGATCCCGATGCTGTGCATCACGGGCCAGGCCCCGGTGGCCAAGCTCGACAAGGAGGACTTCCAGGCCGTCGACATCGCGTCGATCGCCGCTCCGGTCACCAAGCTGGCCAAGACGGTCCTCGAGGCGTCGCAGGTGCCGGGCGTCTTCCAGCGCGCGTTCCAGCTGATGCGCTCGGGCCGCCCGGGCCCGGTGCTCATCGACCTGCCGATCGACGTGCAGATGACCGAGATCGAGTTCGACCCCGAGACCTACGAGCCGCTGCCCGTGGAGCGCCCGGAGGCCACCCGCGCGCAGGTCGCCAAGGCGATCGACATGCTGCTGGCCGCCGAGCGCCCGCTGATCGTCGCCGGCGGCGGCATCATCAACGCGGGCGCGGAGGCCGAGCTGGTCCGCCTGGCCGAGACCCTCGGCGTGCCGGTGGTCCCGACGCTCATGGGCTGGGGCGCGATCCCCGACGACCACCCGCTGACCGCGGGCATGGTCGGCATCCAGACGTCGCACCGCTACGGCAACGCGACGTTCCTGGAGTCGGACTTCGTCATCGGCATCGGCAACCGGTGGGCCAACCGTCACACCGGCGGCCTCGCGACGTACACCGAGGGCCGCACCTTCGTGCACGTGGACATCGAGCCCACGCAGATCGGCCGCGTGTTCGCGCCGGACTACGGCGTGGTCTCCGACGCGGGCGCCTTCCTGCGCACCGCGCTCGAGGTCGCCGCCGAGCGCCAGGCCGCGGGCGCCGTGCCCGACTGGTCCGGCTGGGCCGCCTCGGCGCAGGAGCGCAAGCGGAAGCTGCAGCGCAAGACGCACTTCACCGAGGTGCCGATCAAGCCGCAGCGCGTGTACGAGGAGATGAACAAGGCCTTCGGCCGCGACACGGTCTACGTCACGACGATCGGCCTGTCGCAGATCGCCGGCGCGCAGCTGCTGCACACCTACCAGCCGCGGCACTGGATCAACGCCGGCCAGGCAGGCCCGCTGGGCTGGACCGGCCCCGCCGCGCTCGGTGTCTCGCGCGCGCTCCCCGAGGGCAACGTCGTGGCGCTGTCCGGCGACTACGACTTCCAGTTCATGCTGGAGGAGCTCGCCGTGGGCGCGCAGCACCACCTGCCGTACGTGCACGTGGTGGTGAACAACGCGTACCTCGGGCTGATCCGCCAGTCGCAGCGCGCGTTCGAGATGGACTACCACGTGTCCCTCGCCTTCGAGAACATCAACATGGGGCAGGGCGAGGGGGAGCCGCAGGGCTACGGCGTGGACCACGTCAAGGTCGCCGAGGCGCTGGGCTGCAAGGCCGTCCGCGTCACGGACCCGGAGGACCTGGGCGCCGCGTTCGCCAAGGCCCAGGCCATGACGGCGGAGTTCCGCGTCCCCGTGGTGGTCGAGGTCATCCTCGAGCGCGTCACCAACATCGCGATGGGCGCCGAGCTCAGCGGCGTGAACGAGTTCGAGGACCTGGCCATCTCGGCCGAGGACTCGCCCACGGCCATCGCGCTGCTGGACTGAGCGACCGGCGGTCGCAGAGAAGGAACCACCCCGACGACGGCGACGGGAGAGACGATGGCGAGGACGGACCAGGGAGGTGCAGCAGCGGTGACCACGACGACGGCGCGCGTGCTGCTCGCCCCCGACAAGTTCAAGGGCTCCCTGACGGCCGGTGAGGTCGCCGCCCACCTGGCGGCCGGCCTGCGCCGGGCCGTGCCCGGCGTCGTCGTCTCCGAGCTCCCGGTCGCCGACGGCGGCGAGGGCACCCTCGAGGCGGCCCTCGCCGCCGGGTTCACCGCCGTGGACCTGGTGGCGACCGGCCCGCTCGGGGACCCGGTGGCCACGCGGTACGCCCGGCGCGGCGGCACCGCCGTCGTGGAGATGGCCGCCGTCAGCGGCCTCGCGATGGTGGACCCGACGCCGGCGACGGCCCTCGCCGCGTCCTCCCGCGGGCTGGGGGAGGTGATCGCGCACGCGCTCGACGCCGGCGCGCGCGAGATCGTCGTCGGGGTCGGCGGCTCCGCCAGCACGGACGGCGGTGCGGGCATGCTCGCCGCGCTGGGCGCGCGCCTCGCCTCCGGGCCGGGGGACGTCGCCGACGGCGGCGGTCACCTGCACGAGCTGACCGACGTGGACCTCTCCGGCCTGCACCCGGCGCTCGCGGAGACGGAGATCGTGCTCGCGAGCGACGTGGACAACCCGCTCCTCGGCGAGCACGGGGCGGCCGTCGTCTACGGGCCGCAGAAGGGTGCCAACCCCGCGACGGTCGCGGAGCTCGAGGTCGGCCTGGCGACCTGGGTCGACGTGCTGGCGACCGTGGGCGTCACCGGCGCCCGTGGGTACGCCGCCCAGCCGGGCGCGGGGGCTGCGGGCGGCGTCGGCTTCGCGTGCCTCCTGCTCGGCGCCGAGCGCCGGCCGGGCGTCGAGGAGGTGCTGGCCCTCACGCGGTTCGCCGACCGCGTGGCCGGGGTCGACCTCGTCGTCACCGGCGAGGGCAGCCTCGACGAGCAGTCCCTGCACGGCAAGACGCCGGTCGGCGTGGCGGCAGCAGCCGCTGCGGCCGGAGTCCCCACGGTCGCCGTGTGCGGCCGCACCACTCTCAGCACCGAGCGGGCCGTCGCGGCGGGGATCGCCGCCGTGCACGCCCTCACCGACGTCGAGCCGGACGTCGCCCGCTGCATCGCCGCCGCGGGCCCCCTGCTCGAGACCCTTGCCGCGCGCCTGGCCGAGCACCTCCCGGTGCCCGCCGCCGCGGACCTCGTGACGACCCCCCTGGAGAACGCATGACCACCCCCCACGACCTCGTCGTCCGCGCGGCCCGCGCCGTCACCCCCGAGGGGGAGCGCGGTGTCGAGGTGGGCGTCGTCGACGGCCGGATCGTCGCCGTCGAGCCGCTCGGCAGCGGCCTGGCGGGGCGCGAGGTGCTGGAGCTCGCCGACGACGAGGTGCTGCTGCCCGGCCTCGTCGACTCGCACGTGCACGTCAACGAGCCCGGCCGCACCGAGTGGGAGGGCTTCGCCACCGCCACGCGCGCCGCGGCCGCGGGCGGCGTCACGACCATCGTCGACATGCCGCTCAACTCGCTGCCGCCCACGACGTCGGTCGAGCACCTCGAGGTCAAGAAGCGGCGCGCCGTCGACCAGGCGTTCGTCGACGTCGGCTTCTGGGGCGGCGCGGTGCCGGGCAACACGGCGGACCTGCGCCCCCTGCACGACGCCGGGGTGTTCGGGTTCAAGTGCTTCCTCGCGGACTCGGGCGTGCCGGAGTTCGGCCACCTCGAGGACGCCGAGCTGCGCGCGGACCTCGCGGAGCTGACGACCTTCGGCGCGCTGATGATCGTGCACGCCGAGGACCCGGGCACGCTCGAGGACGCCCCGCAGGAGCCGGGCCCCGCCTACCGGAGCTTCCTCGCCTCCCGGCCGGCCAAGGCCGAGTCGACGGCGATCGCCGCGCTCATCGACGCGGCCCGCGCCACCGGCGCACGCGCGCACGTGCTGCACCTGTCCGACGCCGACTCGCTGCCGATGATCGCGGCGGCCCGCGCGGAGGGCGTGCGCCTCACCGTCGAGACCTGCCCGCACTACCTGTCCCTGGACGCCGACCACGTGCCCGACGGCGCGACGGCCTACAAGTGCTGCCCGCCCATCCGCGAGCTGGGCAACCAGGACCGGCTCTGGCAGGGGCTGCGCGAGGGCCTGATCGACGTCGTCGTCACGGACCACTCGCCGGCCACGGCCGCGCTCAAGCAGCCGGCCTCGGGCGACTTCGCCGAGGCCTGGGGCGGCGTCGCCTCGCTGCAGCTCGGGCTCGCGGTCGTCTGGACCGAGGCGCGCCGCCGCGGCGTCCCGCTCGCCGAGGTCGTCGGCTGGATGTCGGCCGGGCCGGCCGCGCTGGTCGGCCTGGAGCGCAAGGGCGCCATCGCGGTGGGCAAGGACGCGGACGTCGCCGTCTTCGCGCCCGAGGCGACGTTCGTCGTCGACCCGGCCCGTCTGCACCACAAGAACCCGGTCACGCCGTACGCCGGCCGCGACCTCACGGGCGCGGTGCGGCGCACGCTGCTGCGGGGGCGCGAGGTGGGCGACGAGCCCACCGGCACCCTGCTGCGCCGCGGCGAGGCCTGACCCGGGCCGCGGCCCCGTCCGGGCGCCGCGGCCCATCCCCGTCACACCGAGAGAACGAACAGGACACCCGCGATGACGCGACTCCAGCCGGGCGACACCGCCCCCGACTTCACCCTGCCCGACTCCACCGGCACGCCCGTGTCCCTCGCGGACGTGCGTGCCGGGGCGGACAAGGGGGTGGTCGTGTACTTCTACCCGAAGGCCGGCACGCCCGGGTGCACCACCGAGGCGTGCGACTTCCGCGACAACCTCGCCTCTCTCGCGGGGGCCGGGTACGCGGTCGTGGGGATCTCGGCCGACCCGGTCGAGGACGTCCGTGCCTTCGTGGAGTCGGAGCGCCTGACCTTCCCGCTGCTGAGCGACGCGGACCACGCCGTCGCCGACGCGTACGGCACGTGGGGTCCGAAGACGATCGGCGACCGGACGTTCGACGGCGTGCACCGCTGCACCTTCGTCGTCGACCCGGACGGGACCCTGCGGTCCGCCGAGTACGACGTCGAGGCCACGGGGCACGTGGCCGCGCTGCGCGCGCAGCTGGTGGGTGCCTGAGCTCCCGTGACCCGGTAGGGTCGCCCTGACAGGATTCCGCTAGGCGTAATACGAATTCCGCTGTGCAACGGACGCACGGCCGCAGCACACCCCCGTAGAACGAGAAACAAGGAGGGACTGTCGTGGAGCTCCCCGACGGCCTGACCATCACCGCCGAGATCGGTGAGCGCGACACCGAGGTGCTCACCCCGGCCGCGCTCGACCTCGTCGTGACCCTGCAGCGCGAGCTGGGCGAGCGTCGCCTCGAGCTGCTGGAGGCGCGGCAGCGCCGCCGCCAGGCGCTGGCCGACGGCGGCACGCTCGACTTCCTCCCCGAGACCGCGCACATCCGCGCCGACGACTCCTGGAAGGTCGCGGAGCCTGCCCCCGGCCTGGTCGACCGCCGCGTGGAGATCACCGGTCCGACGGACCGCAAGATGACCATCAACGCGCTGAACTCCGGTGCGAAGTGCTGGCTCGCGGACCAGGAGGACGCCAACACACCGCAGTGGAGCAGCGTGGTCGGCGGCCAGCTCAACCTGCTCGACGCCATCGAGCGGCGGATCGACTTCACCAACGAGTCGACCGGCAAGCGCTACGAGCTCAAGCCGGACGACGAGCTGGCGACGATCATCATGCGCCCCCGCGGGTGGCACATGAACGAGAAGCACGTCCTGGTCGACGGCAAGGAGGCCTCGGGCTCCCTGGTCGACTTCGCGCTCTACGTCGCGACCGCGGGCCTGCGGCAGATCGAGAAGGGCCTCGGGCCGTACTTCTACCTGCCGAAGATGGAGTCACACCTCGAGGCGCGGCTGTGGAACGACGCGTTCGTCCTCGCCCAGGACGCGCTCGGCATCCCGCGCGGCACGATCCGCGCCACCGTGCTCATCGAGACCATCCCGGCGGCGTTCGAGATGGAGGAGATCCTCTACGAGCTGCGCGAGCACTCCGCCGGCCTCAACGCCGGCCGCTGGGACTACCTGTTCTCCGTGGTGAAGAACTTCCGCACCCGCGGCTCGGAGTTCCTGCTGCCCGACCGCAACCAGATCACCATGACGGTGCCGTTCATGCGGGCCTACACCGAGCTGCTCGTGGCGACCTGCCACAAGCGCGGGGCGCACGCCATCGGCGGCATGGCGGCGTTCATCCCGAGCAAGGACGCCGAGGCCAACGAGCAGGCGTACGCGAAGGTGAGCGCCGACAAGGCGCGCGAGGCCGGCGACGGCTTCGACGGCTCCTGGGTGGCGCACCCGGGCATGGTCGCCACGTGCAAGGAGGCCTTCACCGCGGTGCTCGGCGACCGGCCGAACCAGATCGACCGCACGCGCGACGACGTGAGCGTCACCGCCGCCGACCTGCTCTCGGTCGACAAGACGCCCGGCACCGTCACCGAGGCCGGCCTGCGTAACAACGTCTCGGTCGGCATCCAGTACCTCCAGGCCTGGCTGGGCGGCCTCGGCGCCGTCGCCATCTCCGGCCTCATGGAGGACGCCGCGACCGCCGAGATCTCCCGCTCCCAGGTGTGGCAGTGGCTGCACAACGACGTCGTCCTCGCCGACACCGGCGAGAAGGTGACGCGGGAGCTCGTCGACCGCATCGTCGAGGAGGAGGTGGCGAAGCTCCCGGGCGGTGCCGCCGCCTACGACGCGGCGCGGAGCACCTTCCTCGAGGTCGCCGTGGCCGACGAGTACATCGACTTCCTCACGACGGCCGCCTACGAGCGGATGGACTGAGGAGACCCGGCACGCTCGGCCGCGACGGGGGCGCCGAGCACCGCCGGGGCGTGACGGCCGGGACATCGTCCGTGCGACGAGGTCCCGGCCGTCGTGCGTCCCCGCCGTGGTCCACCGTGGTCCACCGGCGTCCACCGGCGTCCACCGTCACACGGGGGCGACCTCCCGGACACGTGCCGCCCACTAGACTTGCGGCCATGTCCACCATCTCCCGAGACGAGGTCGCGCGCGTCGCCGCCCTGGCCCGGATCGACCTGCGCGACGACGAGGTCGACCGGCTCGCCGGCGAGCTCGACGTCATCGTCGACTCGATCGCCCGCGTGCGCGAGGTCGCCACCCCCGACGTCCCCGCGACGAGCCACCCGCTGCCCCTGACGAACGTGTTCCGCGAGGACGTGCCGCAGCCGGCGCTGCCGGTGGAGGACGTGCTGGCCGCCGCGCCGGACGCGCAGGACGGGCGCTTCGCCGTCCCGCAGATCCTCGGGGAGGAGTGAGATGACGGACCTGACCCGCCTTCCCGCCGCGGAGCTCGCCGCGACCCTTGCCGCCGGCGAGGCCTCCAGCGTCGAGGCCACGCAGGCGCACCTGGACCGCATCGCCGCCGTCGACGGCGACGTGCACGCGTTCCTGCACGTGAGCGCCGACGACGCGCTGGCCACGGCCGCCGACGTCGACACCCGCCGCGCCGCGGGGGAGGACCTGCACCCGCTCGCGGGCGTGCCGATCGCCGTCAAGGACGTCGTCGTGACGAAGGGCATGCCGTCGACCGCGGGCTCCAAGATCCTCGAGGGATGGATCCCGCCGTACGACGCGACGCTCGTCGAGAGGCTGCGCGCCGCGGGCCTGCCGATCCTCGGCAAGACGAACATGGACGAGTTCGCGATGGGCTCCTCCACGGAGCACTCGGCGTTCGGCAACACCCACAACCCGTGGGACCTGTCGCGCATCCCCGGCGGCTCGGGCGGTGGCTCCGCCGCCGCCGTGGCCGCCTTCGAGGCGCCGCTGGCGATCGGCACCGACACCGGCGGCTCGATCCGCCAGCCCGGCGCCGTCACCGGCACCGTCGGCGTGAAGCCTACCTACGGCGGCGTCTCCCGCTACGGGCTCATCGCGATGGCCTCGTCGCTCGACCAGGCCGGCCCCGTCACCCGCACCGTGCTGGACTCGGCGCTCCTGCACGAGCTCATCGGCGGGCACGACCCCCGCGACTCGACGTCCATCCCCGAGCCGCTCCCGCCGCTGGTCGAGGCGGCCCGGCAGGGCGCGCTGGGCGACCTGAGCGGCCTGCGGGTCGGCGTCGTCACGCAGCTGCAGGGCGAGGGGTACCAGCCCGGCGTGCTGGCGCGCTTCCACGAGTCGCTCGAGCTGCTCACGAAGGCGGGCGCCGAGGTCGTCGAGGTCTCCTGCCCGCACTTCGAGTACGCGCTGGCGGCGTACTACCTGATCATGCCGGCGGAGGCGTCGAGCAACCTCGCCAAGTTCGACGGCATGCGGTTCGGCCTGCGCGTCGAGCCTCAGGACGGTCCGGTCACCGCCGAGCGCGTCATGGCCGCGACCCGCGGCGCCGGCTTCGGCGACGAGGTCAAGCGCCGCGTGGTCCTCGGCACCTACGCCCTGTCGGCGGGCTACTACGACGCCTACTACGGCAGCGCGCAGAAGGTCCGCACGCTCATCCAGCGCGACTTCGACGCCGCGTTCGCGCAGGCGGACGTGCTGGTCTCGCCCACGGCGCCGACGACCGCCTTCCCGCTGGGGGAGAAGCTGGACGACCCGCTGGCGATGTACCTCAACGACGTCGCGACCATCCCGGCCAACCTCGCCGGCGTGCCGGGCATCTCGGTGCCGAACGGCCTGTCCGACGACGGGCTGCCCGTCGGGTTCCAGATCCTCGCGCCGGCCAAGGCGGACGACCGCCTCTACCGCGTCGGCGCCGCGCTCGAGTCGGCCCTCGAGTCCAGCTGGGGCGCCCCGCTGCTGGCGCGCGCCCCCGAGCTGGGCTGAGAACAGGAGAACACCACTGTGACCACCACGACCCCGTCGAACGGGACCGCTCTCGTCGCCTACGACGACGCCGTGCGCCGCTACGACCCGGTGATCGGCATCGAGGTCCACGTCGAGCTCGGCACGCGCACCAAGATGTTCTGCCCCGCCGAGCAGTCCTTCGGTGCCGAGCCGAACACGCAGACCACTCCCGTGTCCCTCGGTCTGCCGGGCGCGCTGCCCGTCGTCAACGGCACCGCGGTCGAGTACGCGATCCGCATCGGCCTGGCCCTCAACTGCCAGATCGCGGAGAGCTGCCGGTTCGCGCGGAAGAACTACTTCTACCCGGACGTGCCGAAGAACTTCCAGACCTCGCAGTACGACGAGCCGATCGCCTTCGACGGCTGGCTCGACGTCGAGCTCGAGGACGGCACGGTGCACCGCGTCGAGATCGAGCGGGCGCACATGGAGGAGGACGCCGGCAAGAACACGCACGTGGGCGGCTCCGCCGGCCGCATCCACGGCGCCGAGTACTCGCTGGTCGACTACAACCGCGCCGGCGTGCCGCTGGTCGAGATCGTCACGCGCCCGATCACCGGGGCGGGGGAGCGGGCGCCCGAGGTGGCCCGCGCCTACGTGCAGGCCCTGCGCGACATCTTCCGCGTCCTCGACGTCTCGGAGGCGCGCATGGAGCGCGGCAACGTCCGTGCCGACGTCAACCTGTCGCTGCGCGCGACGCCCGAGTCCCCGCTCGGCACGCGCACCGAGACGAAGAACGTCAACTCGTTCCGCTCCGTGGAGCGCGCGGTGCGCTACGAGATCTCGCGCCAGGCGGCCCTCCTCGACGCCGGGCAGACGGTGGTCCAGGAGACCCGGCACTTCCACGAGGACACCGGCTCCACGTCCCCGGGCCGCGTGAAGTCGGACGCGGAGGACTACCGCTACTTCCCGGAGCCCGACCTCGTGCCCGTCGCGCCGTCGCGCGAGTGGGTCGAGGAGATCCGCGCGACGCTGCCCGAACTGCCGCAGGCCCGGCGCCGCCGCCTGCACGACGAGTGGGGCTTCGCGGACGCCGAGATGCGCGACGTCGTCAATGCCGGCGCCCTCGACCTCGTCGAGGCGACCATCGCCGCCGGGGCCACGCCGGCCGCCGCGCGCAAGTGGTGGATGGGCGAGCTCGCCCGCCGCGCGAAGCAGGACGAGGTGGAGCTCGCGGACCTGCCCATCACGCCCGCGCAGATCGGCGAGCTCCAGCAGCTCGTCGACGCCGGCCGCATCAACGACAAGATCGCGCGCCAGGTGCTCGACGGCGTCCTCGCCGGCGAGGGCGGTCCGGAGGAGGTCGTCGTGGCCCGCGGGCTGGAGGTCGTCTCCGACGACGGCCCGCTGCTCGAGGCCATCGACGCGGCCCTCGCGGCACAGCCCGACGTCGTGGAGAAGGTCCGCGGCGGCAACCAGGGCCCGGTCGGCGCCATCATCGGCGCGGTGATGAAGGCGACGCGGGGCCAGGCGGACGCCAAGCGCGTGCGGGAGCTGGTGCTGGAGAGGATCGGCTGATGCGGTCGCCCGTGCTCCACGGGGAGCTCGTGCGCCTGCGCCCGATCGAGGCGCGCGACGCCGACCGGCTGTGGGCGTCGCTGCGCGACCCGGACGGCGGCCGCCTGACGGGCATGGGGACCGACGCGTCCTCGACCCGTGCCGAGGTGGACGAGTGGGCCGCGCACGCGGCCGACCTGCCCGACCGGTACGACTGGGCGATCACGTCCGCCGCGATGCGCGACGGCGAGCTCGTCAGCGACGAGCTGCTCGGCGAGATCTCCCTCGACCAGGTCGACACCACACTGCGTTCGGGGAACCTGCGCCTGCGGATGATGCCGGACTACCGCGGCCGGGGGTACGGCCGGGAGGCCATCGGCGAGGTGCTGGAGTTCGCGTTCGACGGCCCCGCCGGGCCGGGTCTGCACCGGGTGAGCCTCGCGGTGATCAGCATCAACCCGCGGGCCCGCGCGCTGTACGACTCGCTCGGCTTCCGCGAGGAGGGCCGCCTGCGCGACGCCTTCCGCGACGGCGCCGGCTGGGCCGACGCGGTGGTCATGAGCATCCTCGAGGACGAGTTCCGCGCGGGGGCCGGGACGGCCTGACACCGTCCGCGGGCGGGGAACCCGCCCGCGGGGTCAGCCCGCGAGGGCCGGCGCGGCGAACGGCCAGCCGACGAGGGCCTTGGGCCGCGGGGGCGCGTACGTGCGCGCCTTCGACGTCGTCAGCCCCTGGCGCACCAGGCCCTCCGCGACGGCCACCGCGGCGCGCACGCCGTCGACGACCGGCACGCCGGTCGCCGCGGCCACGCGCTCCTCGAGGCCGGCCATCCCGCCGCAGCCGAGGCAGACCACCTCCGCACGGTCGAGCTCGACGGCGCGCCGCGCCTCCGCGGCGATCGCGGCGACCGCCCGCTCGGGGTCCGCCTCCAGCTCGAGCACACCGAGGCCGCTCGCGCGGACCGACGCGCAGCGGGAGTCGAGCCCGGCGAGGCGGAGGCGGTCGGCGATGAGCGGCGACGTCCGGTCGAGCGTCGTCACGACGGAGTACCGGTGGCCGAGGTACATCGCGGTCGACGCCGCGGCCTCGGTGATGTCGACCACCGGCACGTCGAGCAGCTCCTGCAGCACCTCGCGGCCGTGTTCCCCGTAGCCCGCCTGCACGACGGCGTCGAACGGCTCCGGGTAGGAGGTCACGGCGTCCATGACGGCGAGCGCGGCGAGGTAGCTCTCGAAGTTCCCCTCGCAGGAGGCCGGACCGAACCGCGGGGTGATCCCCACGATCTCGGTGCCGGGGGAGGCGACGGAGCGCGCCGAGGCGGCGATCGCGTCCGTCATGGACGACGTGGTGTTGACGTTGGCGACGAGGATGCGCACGGGGTCTCCGGGTGGGGCTAGTGGGTGCTCGGCACGGCGATGGCCTCGCCGTCCGTGTCGTGGAAGGCCTGTCGCCGGTCGGCGACCAGGAGGTAGAGCACGGCCCCAAGCCCCGCGCCGAGGAACCACGAGAACGGCGAGACGGCGGCGAACGCGGGCAGGAAGGCCAGGAGGAGGGACACCACGGCGGTGGGCACCAGGGCGAGCACCGCCCGGCGGTTGAACCCGCGGGCGTAGTGGTAGCTGCCGTCGGGGTCCTCGCGGTAGAGGTCGGGCACGTGCACGCGGGCCCGCCGCAGCAGCCAGTAGTCGGCCATGATGATGCCGAACAGCGGGCCGAGCAGGGCGCCGAGGCCGCCGAGGAAGTAGGTGATCACGGCGGGGGACCCGTAGAGGTTCCACGGGAGGATCACGAGGCCGAGGACGCCGGACACCAGGCCCGCGCGGCGGAAGTTCAGGTGGCGCGGGAACAGGTTGGTCAGGGCGTAGATCGGCGCCACGAAGTTGGCCATGAGGTTCACGGCGACGGTGAGCACCAGCAGGGCCAGGCAGGCCAGCACCAGCAGCGGGGTGCTCGGGATGGACCGCACCACGTCGGAGGGCGACTCGATGATCGTGCCGTCGATGGCGAACTGGGCCCCCCGAGAGCACGACGACGATCGCCCCGAAGACGGCCATGTTGAGCGGGATGCCGAGCAAGTTGCCCCGCACGATGCAGCGCCGGGAGACGGCTCCGCGCGTGAAGTCGCAGAAGTTCAGGACGAACGTGCCGTAGATGGCGACCCACATCGACGCGCCGCCCAGGACGGCGAGCCACATGTCGGCGCCCTGCTTCGAGTCCGGGGTGCTCCACGCGATGGTGGCGTCCGCCTGGCGGCGGCAGGGTTGTCAAGAGGCGTGGCGTCGAGGTGGGGTCGGGAGGGGGCGGTCGGGGGATGCTGGGAAGGGTGCCGCTTGACCGCCCCGAGGCAGGCCATCTAATCTCACAGAACAGAAACAGGATTCCGTTTCACGAAATTCGCGGCAGCCGTCCAGACCACAAGGAGCGCGCCGATGACGCAGCCAGGGCATCAGACCACTCGCTACTACACCCCGCAGGGCGGCCTGCCCGGCCAGGAGGAGCTCCTCACCGACCGTGCGATCGTCACCGAGGCGTACACGGTCATCCCGCGGGGCGTGCTGCGCGACATCGTCACCTCGAACCTCCCCGGCTGGGACAGGACGCGGGTCTGGGTGCTCGCCCGGCCGGTCGAGGGCTTCGCCACGACGTTCGCGCAGTACGTGGTCGAGGTCTCCCCGGGCGGCGGCGCCGACCGGGGCGAGATCGAGGAGACCGTGCAGTCGGTCGTCTTCGTCACCGAGGGCACCCTGGTGCTCACGGTGGGCGGCACCGAGCACGTCCTCGAGCCCGGCGGGTACGCCTACCTCGCGGCCGGCGACGCGTGGTCGCTGCACAACCGCTCCGACGCGAAGGCCGCGTTCCAGTGGGTCCGCAAGGTCTACGAGCCCGTCGAGGGCCACGTGGCCACGACGTTCGTCACCCGCGAGCAGGACGTCGAGCCCCGCCCCATGCCCGACACGGACGGCGCCTGGGCCACCACGCGGTTCGTCGACCCCGACGACCTCGCGCACGACATGCACGTCAACATCGTGACGTTCCAGCCGGGTGGCTCCATCCCCTTCGCGGAGACGCACATCATGGAGCACGGCCTGTACGTGCTCGAGGGCAAGGCCGTCTACCGCCTCAACGGCGACTGGGTGGAGGTCCAAGAGGGCGACTTCATGTGGCTGCGTGCCTTCTGCCCGCAGGCGTGCTACGCCGGAGGGCCCAAGCCCTTCCGCTACCTGCTCTACAAGGACGTCAACCGGCAGGTGCGGCTCGACCGCCGCTGACCCCCGGCCGCCTCACACCGCCCCGGTCGCCGCCGCACCGGGGCGGTGTCACAGTTTCAGGTATGACCGAGCAGCCGGCGGCGGGCGCACCGCACCCGGAGCACGAGGGGGACAGGGCCTTCTTCGGCCACCCCCGCGGGCTGATGACGCTGGCCACCACCGAGGCGTGGGAGCGGTTCAGCTACTACGGCATGCGGGCCATCCTGCTGCTGTACCTGACGGACACCGTCGCCAACGGCGGTCTCGGGATGGACGCCACGACCGGCGCCGCGTTCGTCTCCATCTACGGCACGTCGGTCTACCTGCTGTCGGTGGTGGGCGGCTGGCTGGCCGACCGGGTGATCGGCGCCCGCCGGTCCGTGCTCTACGGCGGCATCATCATCGCCGCGGGCCACCTGGCGCTGACCGTGCCGACGTACGGGTTCTCGATGCTGGGCATCGGCCTGGTCGCGTTCGGCACCGGCCTGCTCAAGCCGAACGTCTCCTCGATGGTCGGCGAGCTGTACTCCCGCGACGACCCGCGGCGCGACCCGGCGTTCTCGATCTTCTACATGGGGATCAACCTCGGCTCGTTCTTCTCGCCGTTCGTCGTGGGCTTCGTCCAGCGCGCGTGGGGCTACCACGCGGGGTTCTCCGTCGCGGCGATCGGGATGGCGATCGCGCTGGTGTTCTTCGTCGCCGGGTACAAGTACCTCGGCAAGGCCGGCACCGACGTGCCGAACCCGATCGGCCCCGAGGACCGGCCGGGCGTCGTGCGCCTGGCCCTGATCGTCGTCGCGGCGATCGCCGTCGCCACCGCGCTCGCGGTCGTCCTCGCCGGCGGGTGGGCGGTCGAGACGTTCATCGACGCCGTGTCCTACCTCGCGCTCGCGACGCCGGTGGTGCTGCTGGTCGTGATGTACCGCTCCACGCGCGTGACGGACGCCGAGCGGCCGCGGGTGCTGGCCTACGTGCCGCTGTTCGTCGCCGCGATGCTGTTCTGGATGATCTTCGAGCAGGCGGCGACCACGCTGACGCAGTTCGCGGCGGACCGGACCGACCTGCAGATGTTCGGCACCGAGCTGTCCCCGGCGTTCTTCCAGTCGATCAACCCGGCGTCGATCATCGTGCTGGCGCCGGTCTTCGCCTGGATCTGGACCCGGACGGGGGACCGGCCGCCCACGGCGTACAAGTTCGTCATGGGGCTGGCCCTGGCCGCCCTGTCCTTCCTGTTCCTCGCCGGGATGTCGGCGGTGTTCGCGGACGAGCTCGCGCCGCCGTGGGTGCTCATCGGCGTCTACGTGATCCAGACGCTCGGCGAGCTGTGCCTGTCTCCGGTCGGCATCGCCGCCACGACGCTGCTCGCGCCGCGGGCGTTCCGCGGCCAGGCGATGGCGCTGTGGTTCCTGTCGTCCGCCGCAGGCCAGGCGATCACCGCGCAGACGATCGAGGCGACCGAGGGCGCCTCGGACACCGCCTACTTCGGCGGCATCGGCCTCGTGGCCCTCGTGTTCGCCGGCGTCCTGCTGCTGCTCGCGCCGTGGGTGACGCGGCACATCCGGCACGCCGACGAGCTCGAGCACACCCACAGCGCCGGCGCGGCCTGACCGCGCCGGCGCCGCGGGCCCGTCTCAGCCGAGCCAGGTCGCGCTGCCGGGCACGGGGGAGGCCGCCCAGGGGCGGCCCAGGCCCCACGTGTCGCCCGCCCGCGTGAGCGCGAGGGCGGCGAGGAGCGCGGCGAAGACGAGGTGCTGGTCCACCAGCGGGTTCTGCGAGCCCGCGGCGAACGGCCACGTGGACAGCCACAGGGTCAGCATGAGGAGCCCGCCCGCGACCGCGGCCGCGCGCAGCCCGATGCCGAGCAGGAGCGCCAGGCCCGTCCCGAGCATCCCCAGCATGAACAGCCAGTCGACGACGGGGCCGCTCAGCGCGGCGAAGGCGCCCGCGAGCGGGCTCTCGATCGAGCCCAGGTAGCCCGCGGTGGGCGAGCTACCGGCGAGCCAGGCGCGCTCGGGGGGCGTCGCGAAGCCGAGGCCGAACGTCTTGTCCGCGACGGGCCACAGGAACACCACGGCCAGGAGGAGGCGACACAGGGCGAGGGCGCGCCGGGCTCCGGGGCGGGTGACGACGTGCCCGGCGCCTCGCTCGGTGCCGGCGGGGGCGGGCGTGCCCGACGTGCTGCCCGTGGTGCTGCCTGCGGCGGTCGCGGTCATGGTGACTCCCCTGATCGTGGTGCGCTGACGGTGTCCGTTTTGGACGGAAAACTGACGAACCAGCGCCAACCTGCCAAGGCCACCCGCGTGTCGCAAGCGTCCCCCGACATGCGGAACGTTTCGGAAGAGGAACCGACCACTGGGCGGACGGATGCCCGCGATGCGGGACGCCGGGCGTAGCGTGCTCGTGCGCGTCGTCCGCGACGGCGCGGCACCACTCGTCGAAGGAGCTGACATGAGCCGTCCCCTGCGCTCTCGGACGTCCACCCACGGCCGCAACATGGCCGGTGCCCGTGCGCTCTGGCGCGCCACCGGCATGGGTGCGGAGGACTTCGGCAAGCCGATCGTCGCGATCGCGAACTCCTACACGCAGTTCGTCCCCGGTCACGTCCACCTCAAGGACATGGGGGACCTCGTGGCGTCCGCGATCCAGGAGGCCGGCGGCGTCGCGAAGGAGTTCAACACCATCGCGGTCGACGACGGCATCGCGATGGGCCACGGCGGCATGCTCTACTCGCTGCCCAGCCGCGACCTCATCGCGGACTCGGTCGAGTACATGGTCAACGCGCACTGCGCCGACGCGCTCGTGTGCATCTCCAACTGCGACAAGATCACGCCGGGCATGCTCAACGCGGCGCTGCGGCTGAACATCCCGGTGATCTTCGTGTCCGGCGGCCCGATGGAGGCCGGCAAGGCGGTCGTGGCGGACGGCGTCGCGAAGACCCCGCTCAACCTCATCAACGCGATCAACTACTCCGCGGACGACGGCGTGTCCGACAGCGCGCTGGCGCAGGTCGAGGAGAACGCCTGCCCGACCTGCGGGTCGTGCTCCGGGATGTTCACCGCCAACTCGATGAACTGCCTCACCGAGGCGCTCGGGCTGTCACTGCCGGGCAACGGCTCCACGCTCGCCACGCACGCCGCCCGCAAGGAGCTCTTCCTCGAGGCCGGCCGCACCATCGTCGACCTGGCCAAGCGGTACTACGACGACGAGGACGACTCGGTGGCGCCCCGCTCGATCGCCACCAAGGCCGCGTTCTCGAACGCGATGGCCCTCGACGTCGCCATGGGCGGCTCCACCAACACGGTGCTGCACATCCTCGCCGCCGCTCAGGAGGGCGAGGTCGACTTCGACCTGTCCGACATCGAGCAGATCAGCCGCCGCGTGCCCTGCCTGAGCAAGGTGGCCCCGAACCACCCCCGCTTCCACATGGAGGACGTGCACCGCGCGGGCGGCATCCCCGCGCTCCTGGGCGAGCTGGACCGCGCCGGGCTGCTGGACCACGACGTGACCTCGGTGCACTCGGCCACCCTGCGCGAGTGGCTCGACGACTGGGACGTGCGCGGGGGCAAGGCCACCGAGCGCGCCGTCGAGCTGTTCCACGCCGCGCCCGGCGGGGTGCGCACCACGCAGGCGTTCTCGACGTCCAACGTCTGGGAGAGCCTGGACACCGACGCCGCCGAGGGCTGCATCCGCGACCTCGAGCACGCGTACACCGTGGAGGGCGGCCTGGCCGTGCTGCGCGGCAACCTCGCCGAGGACGGCGCCGTGTTCAAGACGGCGGGCGTCGACCCGGACGTCTTCCACTTCGTGGGCAAGGCCCTCGTCTGCGAGTCGCAGGAGGACGCCGTCGAGAAGATCCTCACCAAGCAGGTCCAGCCGGGCCACGTCGTGGTGGTGCGCTACGAGGGCCCCTCCGGCGGCCCGGGCATGCAGGAGATGCTCTACCCGACGTCGTTCATCAAGGGCCGCGGCCTGGGCAAGGTCTGTGCGCTCATCACCGACGGCCGGTTCTCCGGCGGGTCGAGCGGCATCTCGGTGGGTCACGTGTCGCCCGAGGCGGCCGCCGGCGGCACGATCGGCCTGATCGAGGACGGCGACGAGATCGAGATCGACGTCGACACCCGCCTGATCCGCGTCAACGTGCCGGACGAGGTGCTCGCCGAGCGCCGCGCCAAGATGGAGGCGCGCGAGAACCCCTGGCAGCCGCTCGACCGCGACCGGTACGTCTCCCCGGCGCTGCAGGCCTACGCCGCGATGGCGACGTCGGCCGACCGCGGCGCCGTCCGCGACGTGTCCCTCATCGCGCGACGCTGACGGGCGTCACGTTCGTGACATAGGCTCCGGGCCATGGTCGACCAGCCCGGGCCCGCCGCCGCGCGCGCCGAGACGAACGAGCGCGAGCTCGAGCCGGAGATCGTCACCGACCTGCGGGAGCGGATGACCTACGGCTCCTACCTGCACCTGGACACCCTGCTCGCCGCGCAGGAGCCCATCAGCGCACCGGCGCACCACGACGAGATGCTGTTCATCGTGCAGCACCAGACCACCGAGCTGTGGCTCAAGCTGGTGCTGCACGAGCTCGTCTCGGCGCGCGACCTGCTCGCCGCCGACCAGCTGGGCGCGGCGCTCAAGCGCATCGCGCGCGTCAAGCACGTGCAGCGAACGCTCACCGAGCAGTGGTCGGTGCTCGCGACGCTCACGCCCAGCGAGTACGCGCAGTTCCGCGGCTTCCTCGGGACCGCGTCCGGCTTCCAGTCGTGGCAGTACCGCGCCGTGGAGTTCCTGCTCGGCAACAAGAACGCGCGGATGCTCTCCGTCTTCGACGCCGAGCCCGCCGCGCGCGCCGAGCTCGCGCGGCTGCTCGCCGAGCCCAGCGTGTACGACGAGTTCCTGCGCTACCTCGCCCGCCACGGGCACGACGTGCCGGCCCGCGTGCTCGAGCGCGACGTGACGACCGCCCACACGCTCGACGACGACCTGGTCGAGGTGTTCCGCCGCATCTACGCCGACCCGGCGGAGCACTGGTCGGCGTACGAGACGTGCGAGGAGCTCGTGGACCTCGAGGACAACTTCCAGCTCTGGCGCTTCCGCCACATGAAGACCGTGCTGCGCATCATCGGCACCAAGCGCGGCACGGGCGGCTCCAGCGGTGTCGGCTTCCTGCAGCGGGCCCTCGACCTGACCTTCTTCCCCGAGCTGTTCGCCGTGCGCACCGAGATCGGCGCGACGGCGGGCCCGGGCGCCCGGTCGTGACCGGCGCGCTGCGCGTGCCCCCGGGCGTCGTCCCCGTCGCGCTGCCCGCCGCCGTCCCCGAGCAGGTGCGGCGCCGCCTGACCGAGGCGGGCACCCTGCTGCCGCCCTTCACCGACGCCCACGTGCACCTGGGGCTTGTGGACCCGGCCCCGCTGCGGGCCCGCGGCGTCGCCGCCGTGCACGACCTGGGCGGCGTCCCCGACGACGTCGCCGCACTGGCCGCCGACCCGGCGCTTCCCCGCGTCGCGTACGCCGGGGCGTTCCTCACCGCCCCCGGCGGGTACCCGTCGGACCGGCCCTGGGCGCCCGCCGGCGCGGTGGAGGAGGTCGCGGACCCGCAGTCCGCCGTCGCCGCCGTGGACCGGCAGGTCGCGGCAGGGGCGTCGTTCGTCAAGGTCGCGCTGCACGCGGGCGGGCCGACGCCCGACGACGCGACCCTCGCCGCCGTCGTCGGCCGGGCGCGCGCGCACGGCCGGG
>Ga0180221_1000637_pt1 | contig 28170 bp, 22 predicted proteins | sample eDN5th37CKraftMG_FD_151339 | JGI IMG/M metagenome (GOLD analysis project Ga0180221, IMG submission 151339) | Enriched Miracle-Growth compost microbial communities from Emeryville, California, USA - eDNA 5th pass 37_C Kraft MG (version 2) (version 2) ...
ACTCGAGGCCCTTCGCCGCGTGCAGCGACGCCAGCGTGACGCCCTCGACGGTGGGCGCGTGCTGCGCCGAGGCGCGCTCCTCGAGCTCGGCGACGAGGGTCGCCATCGTCGCCGGAGCGTCCTGCGGGGCGGCCGCGGCGACGTCGTCGGCCAGACCGACGAGCGCCTGCATCGCCTCCCACCGCTCGCGCGCCGCGCCGCGGGCGGCCGGCGGTCGCTCCGTCCAGCCCGCGGTGGTGAGCACGTCGCGCACCTGCTCGGGCATCGGCTGGTCCGGGTCGGCGGACCGGGCCGCGCCGCGCAGCAGCACGATCGCGTCGCGCACCTCCTTGCGCTGGAAGAACCGTTCGCCACCGCGCACGAGGTAGCTGATCCCGGCGTCCGCGAGCGCCGCCTCGAACGCCGCCGATTGCGCGTTGGTCCGGTACAGCACGGCGATCTCGCTGGGCCGCACGCCGGACGCGATGAGGCGGCCCGCGCGTGCGGCGATCCCCGCGGCCTCCGCGTCGTCGTCGTCGTAGGTCGTGAAGGCGGCAGGCGGGCCGGACGGGCGCTGGGCCACGAGCTCGAGGGCCCCCGGCACGCGGCCGCGCCGCAGCACCTGGTTCGCCAGGTGCACGACCTGCGGGGTGGACCGGTAGTCGCGCACGAGCCGCACCACCTGGGCGTCGGCGTAGGTGCGCGTGAAGTCGAGCAGGTAGTGCGGCGTCGCCCCCGTGAACGAGTAGATGGTCTGCGACGGGTCCCCCACCACGCACAGCTCCTTGCGGTCCCCCAGCCACTGGTCGAGGAGGAACTGCTGCAGGGGCGAGACGTCCTGGTACTCGTCGACGACGAAGTGGCGGTACTGCGAGCGCACCTCGTCGGCCACCTGCCGGTGGGAGTGGAGCATGTCGGCCAGCATCAGCAGGACGTCCTCGAAGTCGATGACGCCGCGCTCGGTCTTGACGTCCTCGTACGCCGTGATGAGGCGCGCGACCGTCTGGTGGTCGTAGCCCGACGGCGCCGGGCGGTCGTCCACCAGCGCCGCCTTGACGTAGTCCTCCGCCGTGACGAGCGACACCTTGGCCCACTCGACCTCCGAGGACAGGTCGCGCACGGCGACCCGGTCGACGCTCACGCCGACGCGCCGGGCGGCCTCGGCCACCGCCGGCGCCTTGTGCTCGAGGATCCGCGGCGGCGCGCCGCCCACGACACGGGGCCAGAAGTAGCCGAGCTGCCGCAGCGCCGCCGCGTGGAACGTGCGGGCCTGCACGCCCACCACGCCCAGGTCGCGCAGCCGGGTGCGCATCTCGCCCGCCGCGCGCGCCGTGAACGTCACCGCGAGCACCGACGTCGGCTTGTACGTGCCGGTGCGCACCCCGTAGGCGATGCGGTGCGTGATCGCCCGCGTCTTGCCGGTGCCCGCCCCCGCCAGCACGCACACCGGACCCGTGAGCGCGAGCGCGACGTCGCGCTGCTCGGGGTCGAGGGCGTCGAGGATCGCGTCGGGATGAAGCGGGGCGGCAGGGGAGTTGGTGGTGGTCGACATCGTCTGCGATTCTCGCAGCAGTCGCCGACACCCCGCTCCCGTCGTCCCCAGGAGGATCGATGACCGCCGTCACGCCGCAGCTCCCCGAGCCGGGCACGATCACGATGTACTCGACCGCGTGGTGCGGCTACTGCCGCCGCCTGCGCACCCAGCTCGACTCCGAGGGCATCGGGTACACGGTGGTCGACATCGAGGAGCAGCCGGAGACGGCCGAGTTCGTGGAGCAGGTCAACGGCGGCAACCGCACCGTCCCGACCGTCGTCTTCCCCGACGGCTCCGCCGCGACCAACCCGTCGCTGCTCGACGTGCGGTCGCGGCTCGCGTCCTGACGCCCTGTCGGGTCAGCCGGGCAGCTCGCCGCCGTACCACTCCTCGACGAGGGCGCGCGCGATGGAGGGCCGCCCCGGCAGCCCCACCTCGCCGGCCCGCACGCCCGCGGCCAGCTCGTCGCGCGTGAACCAGCGGGCCGCGGTCACCTCGTCGCCGTCCACCTCGATGGCGGTCGCCACCGCCCGCGCGCGGAAGCCGAGCATGAGCGACGCGGGGAACGGCCACGGCTGGCTGCCGCGGTACACGACGTCCCCGGGGCCCTCGCCGACCACGACCGACGTCTCCTCCGCGACCTCGCGGCGCACGGCCTGCTCCAGCCCCTCGCCCGGCTCGACGTAGCCCGCGAGGGTGGAGTACCGGCCCTGCGGCCAGTGCGCCGCGTGCCCCAGCAGCAGGCGGTCGGCGTCGTCCACCACCGCCATGATCACGGCCGGGTCGGTGCGCGGGTAGATCTCGACGTCCTGCGCCACGCACCGCCGCACCCAGCCCGCCTGCTCGACGACCGTCGGCTCGCCGCACCGGGGGCACCGCTCGTGCGCCGCGTGCCACGCGGCCAGGGCGACCGTCTCGGCGGCGAGCGCGTCACCGCGGCGCCCGCCCACCTCGCGCAGGCCCGCCCAGGTCTGCCCGCTCGCGAGCCGGGCGGCGGGCGCGGCCGGGGACACCCCCTCGATGCCGACCGCGTCCGAGTCCGCTTCGTCGGGCAGCACGAGGCCGAGGATCCCCGACCCGTCCTGCTCGCCGAGGAACAGCCACCGGTGCCCGAGCGCGTACGGCTCCGGGCGGTCGGCCCGCTCGGGCTCGGCCGGGAGCCCGGCGGTGGCCGCGACGTCGAGCAGCAGCGGGTCCCCCGCCGCGTCGACGGCCACGCGGCCGCGCAGCACCGGCACGACGCGGGTGGCGGGGTCGGCGATCAGCCGCGGGATCAGCCCCGGCTCGGCGCGGCGCTCGGCCGCCCGGTCGTGGGTCGCGCGGGTGAACGAGAGGTCGGGGAGGGAGAAGGGGTCCGTCACGTCTCGACGGTACCGGGACCGGGACCGCAGACCCCTGGCGGGCGCCGTCGGGATGACGCGTGGGGGCACGACGGCGGGCCGCGGCGGACACGCGCGTCGTGGTGCTGCCAGGCTGGCCCCGGCACCGTCTACGGTGGGCGGGTGCCACGCAGTCCGCTCGCCCTCGCCGCCCTCGCGACGGCCGCCGTCCCGGGCCTGGACGCCCGCTCGGTCCGCCCCGAGGAGCTGCCGGGCGACTACGACGTCGCGGTCGTCACGGCCGACGACGGCGAGGAGTGGCTCGTGCGCGCGCCCCGCACCACGATGGCCGGGGCCGCCCTGGAGGCGGAGACCGAGCTGCTCGAGGCGCTGCACCTGTACGTCGACGCGGGCGTGCTGCCCTTCACCGTGCCGCAGGTGGCCGGGTTCGCGCTGCTGCCCGAGGGCGGGCGCGCCGTCGTGCACCGGCACGTGACGGGCGCCGCGCTCGACCTCGAGGCGCTGCGCCCCGGCCCCGGGCTCGCCGCGGACCTCGGCCGCACCCTCGCGGCCGTGCACGAGCTGCCCGCGTCGGTCGTGGAGTCGTGCGGACTGCCCTCGTACACCGCGGCCGAGTACCGGGAGCGCCGCCTCGTCGAGCTCGACGAGGCCGCCGCCACCGGCAAGGTGCCGCCCACCCTGCTGCGGCGCTGGGAGGCGGCGCTGGAGGACGTCGCCCTGTGGCGCTTCCAGCCCGTCGTCGTGCACGGCGACCTCGCGACCGACCAGATGCTCGTCACGAACGGCCGCGTCACCGCGATCAGCGGCTGGTCCGACGCGCGCGTGGCCGACCCGGCCGACGACCTCGCCTGGCTGCTCGTCGCCGCGCCCCCGGACGCCGTGGACTCGATCATGGAGGCCTACCAGCTGCGCCGCACCGAGCTGCACGACGCGCGGCTCGTCGACCGTGCCCTGCTCGTGGGCGAGCTGGCCCTCGCGCGCTGGCTGCTGCACGGCGTGCGCCGCGGGCTGGACGACGTCGTCGCCGACGCGGAGGCGATGCTGGCCGACCTCGACGAGGCGACGCGCGAGGACGCCCCCGCCTGATCCGCCCCGGACGCCCGGCCGCCAATCTCACGGTGGCTCGCGCGCCCGTGCGAGGTCCGGGAAACCTCCCCCTCACCGGTCCGGGCCGGACCGAAACACGACCTCAACGCGGCGGCGACGTGGCCACAACCTGCGCCGACGAGACTCGGCGGCACGTCAGCACGCCACTCCGCCGAAGGGTCCGTCATGTCGTACGTGATGCCGCAGGACTTCGTCTCGCAGATGATCGCCACCGGCGAGAAGAAGATGTTCATGTCCACCCGGGACACGCTCCTCCGCTCGTTCATGGGCGGGGCGATCCTCGCGCTCGGTGCCGCGATGGCCGTGACCATCTCGACGAACACCGGCAACCCGCTGCTCGGGGCCGCGTTCTTCCCGATCGGCTTCATCATGCTCTACCTCATGGGCTTCGACCTGCTCACGGGGGTCTTCACCCTGGTGCCGTTCGCGGTCATCGCCCGCCGCCCCGGCGCGACCTGGGCCGGCGTGTGGCGGAACTGGGGCCTCGTGTTCTGCGGCAACTTCGCCGGCGCGTTCACGGTGGCGGTGCTCATGGCGATCACCTTCACCTACGGCTTCTCCGTGGCGCCCAACGAGATCGGCCAGGCGATCGGGCACATCGGCGAGGGCCGCACCGTCGGCTATGCGGACCACGGCGCCGCCGGCATGCTCACGCTGTTCGTGCGGGGCGTGCTGTGCAACTGGATGGTCTCGACCGGCGTCGTCGCGTTCCTCATGTCGAAGGACACGATCAGCAAGGCGGTCGTGATGTGGATGCCGGTCTTCCTGTTCTTCTACCTGGGCTTCGAGCACTCCGTGGTCAACATGTTCCTGTTCCCGTCCGGCCTGCTGCTGGGCGGCGACTTCACCCTCATGGACTACCTGGTCTGGAACGAGATCCCGACCGTGCTCGGCAACCTCGTCGGCGGGCTCACGTTCGTCGGCGTGCCCCTGTACCTCACGCACTTCCGCACCCGGCCGGAGCGCCGCCGGCCCGAGCCCGTGGAGTCCGTCGAGGAGCGCGTGCCCGCTCCGGTCGGCTGACCCCTCGCCCCTCGCTCGTCACCTGTCACCCTCACCTCGGACGAAGGACACCCGACCCGATCATGGACCCGATCATGACCAAGGCCGCGGCGGCCGAGCAGGTCGTCACCGCCCGGCTCCGCACCGGCCTCACGTGGCAGGAGGCCGCCGACGCGGTCGGCGCCCCCGTCGTCTGGACGACCGCCGCCCTGCTCGGCAACCACCCGATGACGGCGGAGCAGGCGGCCGCGGCGTGCGCGCTGCTCGGCCTGGGCGACGACGTCGCCGAGGCCCTGCGGCTGCAGCCGTACCGCGTCCGGGACGACGCCGTGCTCACCGACCCGACGATCTACCGCTTCACCGAGGCGCTGGCCGTCTACGGACCGGCGCTCAAGGAGCTGATCCACGAGGAGTTCGGTGACGGCATCATGTCGGCCATCAACTTCCGGGTGGACGTCGCCCGCCGCCCCGACCCGGACGGCGACCGCGTCGTGGTGACCTTCGACGGGAAGTTCCTCGACTACCGCTGGTGACCACCGCTCGCGCCGGCCGCGGCCGACGACAGGTCGGCGCGCACCAGCGCCTCCAGCTCGCCCTCGTCGAGGAGGCGGCGGGGGCGCACGGTGGTGCCGCTCGCGACGTACACGAACGCCGCCGACACCCGGTCGAGCGGCAGCCCCGTGTACCGCGACCACGCCAGCCGGTACACCGCGAGCTGCACCTCGCGGGCCGAGCGCGCTGCGGCGTCGCGCGGCTCGTGGCCCGTCTTCCAGTCCACGACGACGACGGCCGGCGCCTCACCGTCGCCGGGCGGCGGGGCGTCCGGGTCGGGGAAGACGGCGTCGATGCGGCTGCGGAGCATCACGCCGCCCACCGGGGTCTCGACGTCCACCTCGACCGCGAGCGGCGTGCGTGCCGCCCACTCCGACTCGGTGAAGCGCTGCCGCAACGTCTCCAGGTCGACGTCGGGGGCGATCTCGCCGTCCTCGGCCCCGGGCAGGTCGTCGACGTCCACCAGCGAGGACGCGGTGTAGAACCGCTCCACCCACTCGTGGAAGTGCGTGCCGCGGCGGGCGTGCACGGTGGGCTCCTGCGGCACCGGGCGGCGCAGCTGGAGCGCGAACCCCTCCCGGTCCGCGGCGAGGCGGACGAGGCCCGACGCCGACACGTGCGCCGGCATCGCCACGTCCCGCGAGCCGCGTTCGCCGCGCTCCGCGAGCAGCGTCCGGGCCAGCAGCACGAGGTCGCGGCCGGAGCCGTCACGCAGCACGCCGACGGGGGCGTCGTCCCCCTCCGCCCGTGCCGCGGCGACCCTCGCCGCCGACTCCCGCAGCAGGTCGCGAGGGGTGGGGCCGTCCGGTCCGCCACCAGGACCGGCGTCCGGCGCGGTGTCCGGCGCGGTGTCGTCCTCGGGCGCCGGCCACGGGGCGGCGTTCTCCACGGCGTCGCGCGGGTTGCCCGCGGCGGGGTCCGGCGGGTCGGCCCAGCCGCTCGCGTCGACCACCCTGGCGTCGACGAGCTCGGCGAGGAACGGCGAGACGCGCCGCGGCGTGCTGCCCGTGCCCCACCAGTGCGCCGTGAGGAGCAGCTCCCGCCGCGCGCGCGTGAACGCCACGTAGGCGAGCCGCCGCTCCTCGGCGAGCCGGTGCGCGCCGCTGTCCGCGCGGAACTGGTCGCGGCGCGCGGCGAGGTCCTTGGTGTCGACGGCGTCGGCCCAGGTGAACTCGGGCAGGTCGGGCGCGTCGCCGCGCAGGTGGTACGGCAGGGCGGAGACGTCCGTGAGCCAGCCGCCGTCCATCCGTCCCTGCGACGACTCGGCCTGGCTGGGGAACACCCCGTCGACCAGCCCGGGCACGGCGACGACGTCCCACTCGAGCCCCTTGGCGGCGTGCGCGGTGATGACCTGCACCGCGTCCGGGTCGGGCTCGCGCACGGGCATGTCCAGCCCGCGCTCCTGGTCGCCCGCGACCCCGAGCCAGGCGAGGAAGGCGCCCAGGGTGGCGACGTCGGCCGACTGCGCGAAGCCGGCCGCGACGTCGCGGAACGCGTCGAGGTGCTCCCGGCCGCGCAGGCTCACCCCCGCGGCCGCCCCCGCAGCCCGACCGGTCCCGACGCCGGCGTCCGGCGTGAGGGTGTCCGCGAGGACCTGGGCGGTGGCGACCTCGACGTCGAGCCCAAGGGCGCGCTCGGCGGCCACCACCAGCTCGGGCAGGGACAGGTACGTGAGTCCCCGCAGCTCGCGCAGCAGCCGGGCCAGGGCCGCCAGGCGCCCGTGGCCCGCGGCGGACAGCACGCGGCCGTCGCGGGCGGGTCGCCCCGGCTCGGGCAGGTCGTCGAGGGCGTCGACGATCGAGCGGTGGTCCACGACGTCGCCCTCGACGACCACGGCCGCGTCGTCCTCCCCCGGCCCCGCGGCACGGTCCCCCGGCCGGGCGCCGTCGGCTCGCGCCAGGTCCGAGGCCCACGAGCCGAGCGCGTGCAGGTCCGACGCCCCGAGGTTGAGGCGCGGCCCGGTGAGCAGCCGCAGCAGCGAGTCGCCGCGCGACGGGTCGTGCACGGCCTCGAGCAGCGCGACGACGTCCACCACCTCCGGCGTGGACAGCAGGCCGCCGAGCCCGACGACCTCCACGGGCAGGCCCCGGCGCCGCAGCGCGACCTCGACCGCCGTGAACTGGGACCGCGCCCGGCACAGCACGGCGGCCGTCACCCGGTCGGAGCCGTCCCGCCGCGTGGCGCGCCGCCAGCGTGCCGCCACGAACTCGGCGGCGGCCTCGGCCTCCTCCTCCATGGTCGCGGCCACGTGCGCGCGCACGGCGCCGGTGCCCGCGCCGGGGCGCAGGTCCAGCGGCGGCACGTCCACCCCGGTGCCCGTGCGCCGCGCACGCTCGCGCAGGGGGCCGGCCGCGACGTTCGCGGCCGCCAGCACCGCGGCGTCGTTGCGCCACGACGTGCTGAGGTAGCGCACCCCCGCCGGCGAGCCGCCGCGCGTCCGGAAGCGTTCGCCGAAGCGGGCGAGCCCGGACGCCGACGCGCCCCGCCAGCCGTAGATCGACTGGTGCGGGTCGCCCACGGCGGTCACCGCGTGCCCGCCGCCGAAGAGCCCGGCGAGCAGCTCCACCTGCGCGTAGGACGTGTCCTGGTACTCGTCGAGGAGCACGACGGGGAAGCGGGAACGCTCGGTCGCGCCCACCGCCGGCACCGAGCGCGCGAGCTCGGCCGCGAACGCGATCTGGTCCCCGAAGTCGAGGGCGTCGGTGACCCGCTTGCGGCGCCGGTACTCGGCCACCAGGTCGAGCAGGCGGGCCCGCTCCGCCACCGAGTCGATCAGCGCCTGGATCTCCTTGGTCCGCTTCTTCTGCCGCGGCCCGAGCGGCAGCGCGTCCAGCCGGGCGACGACGTCCTCGAGGGCCGCCCGCGCCTCGTCGACCGGCAGGAGGTGCTCCCCCAGCTCGCCGGACAGCGCGAGCACGGCCCCGACGACCGTGCTGACCGCGCGGTCCGTGCCCAGGTCGTCGGCCCACGACTCGACGACCTGCGCCGCGAGCTGCCACTGGTTCGCCTCGCCCAGCAGGCGGGAGCCGGGCTCGATGCCGAGCCGCAGCCCGTGGTCGGCGACGAGGCCTGCGGCGTACGCGTTGTAGGTCGCCACCGTGGGCCGGGCGAGCAGGTCGAGCCCCGACGTCGGCCGCCCCTGCGCGCGGGCCAGCTGGGCGAGGCGCGACTGCACGCGCTGGGTCAGCTCCGCCGCCGCCTTGCGCGTGAAGGTCAGGCCGAGCACCTCCTCGGGCGCGACGAGCTCGTTGGCGATGAGCCACACCACGCGCGCCGCCATCGTCTCCGTCTTGCCCGAGCCGGCGCCCGCAACCACGAGCACCGGCTCCAGGGGCGCCTCGATGACGGCCACCTGCTCGTCGGTGGGCGCCGGGCGCCCCAGCATCGCCGCGATGTCGCGGGCGGACAGCCGGGGCCGGGCCGGGGCACCCGCCGCGCCGGCCGCCGGGCCGGCGAGCCACGACTCGTCGAACAGCGCCGCGTCCGGCGAGCCGGCAGCGACGCCGCGGGCACCGAGGTCGAGGCCGCCGTCGACGCCCAGGTCCTCCAACTCGGGGAACCCGAGCTCCGCCCCGCGGCCGGGCTCGCCGAGCGCCGCCCACGCGTCCTGCGACTCGTCGGGCGCGTCGGCGCCGTCGGGGCGGGGCTCCGGAGCGGCCGCGCCCGTCGTGCCGTCGCCGGTCATCCGATCACGTTCCTTCCCTCGGGCTGCACGGGGCAGGACCGCCGCACCGGGCACACGGTGCACAGGTCGTTCTCGTGCGCGGTGAATCGGCTCGCCGCCATCGTGTCGGCGGCGCTCTCCACCAGGGCCCGCGCCCAGCTCGACCCGTCCTCGCCCACCTCGAGCGCGGGCTGGTCGCGCAGCGTCGGGGCCACGGTCGGCGTCCCGACGTACACCAGCCGCGCACCGGCGCTAGGCGTGCCGGGCGGCAGGTCGAGCGCGCCCTCCGCGACCGCGAGCTGGTAGGCGCCGAGCTGCGGGTGCTCGGTCGCCTTCGCGCGGGCGGGGGCGCTGCGGCCGGTCTTGAGATCGGCGACGGTCACGCCCTCGTCGCCCGCATCCTCGACCCGGTCGATCTTGCCGCGCAGGCGTGCCCGGCCGACGGTGAGCTCGAACTCCGGCTCCACCAGCAGCGGGTCCCCCGCCTCGGCGTAGTAGGCCGCGAGCCGCTCGATCATCTGCTCGGCCCGGTTCCGCAGCTGGCGCGCCGGCCACCCGTCGGGCAGGGCCAGCTCGGGCCACCGCCGGTCGAGCTCGGCCCGCAGGGCGGCGAGCGACGCCTTCGGCAGCGTCTCGGCGATCTCGTGGACCAGCGTGCCGAGCGACTGGTGAGTCGCGTCGGGCGCGGTCGCGCCGGCCGACTCGAACGCCCACCGCAGCGCGCAGGTGCTGACCGTCTCGACCTTGGACGGCGAGACGGTCACGACGTCGGTCGGCCCCCACAGCGGCGCCGTGCTGGACGTCGACGCGACGCCGTACCAGGTGCGCGGGTCGGCCTCCGCGATGCCGGCCCCCGACAGCTCGGCGAGCAGGGCGGCCGCGGCCCGCACCGGCCCATCCGGCACGTCGTCCGGCGCCCCGTCCGACGCAGCGTCCGGCGCCCCGCCGGCGGCGGCGTGGCCGGCGGCCCGGACGAGCGTGGCGCGGGCCTCCGCGACCACGCCGCGCAGGTCGAGGGGCGGGCCCACCGTGACCCGCCGCGGGTCGGGACCGTCGCCGCCCTCGGCGTCGCGGTCCGGCGGGGACACGAGGTCGAGGAAGACCGACGGGGCGTCCTCCGCGTCCTCCACGGCCGTCACGACCAGGCGGCGCCGGGCCCGTGACGTCGCCACGGCGAACGCGCGCAGCTCGTCCGCGAGCACCTGGCGGCGCGCCTCCGGGCCCCTGCCGTGCGCGTCGTCGGAGCGGCCGGCGAGCAGCTCGACCAGCGCCTGCGACCCAAGCAGCGAGTCACGCAGCCGCAGGTCCGGCCACACGCCGTCCTGCACGCCCACCACGGCGACGACGTCCCACTCGCGGCCCGCCGCGCCGGCGGGCGTCAGCGCCTCCACGGCCTGGGTGCCGACCGCGGACGCCGCGAGCGAGTCCGCGGGCAGGTCCTGGGAGGCGAGGTAGTCCACGAACGCCGCCACCGGGGCGCCCGGCATGCGGTCGACGTAGGTCTCGGCCGCGCGGAACAGGGCGAGGACGGCGTCCAGGTCGCGGTCCGCGCGGGCGCCGGCCGGGCCGCCCGAGAGCGCAGCGTCGCGCCACCGCTCCGCGAGCCCGGTGGCCGCCCACACCGCCCACAGCACGGTCTGCGCGGTGGCCCCGGTCTCGGCCGCCGCGGCGCGGCCGGCAGCGAGCACGCGCGCGACCGCGACCGGCCCGCGCCGCACGGGCGCCGGCAGCGTCTCCGCGCGCGCCGGGTCGTCCAGCACCTCGACCAGCAGCGCGTCGGACGACCGCCCGCCGCCGCCCGACAGCTCCTCCGCCCGCAGCGCGCGGCGCAGGCGGCGCAGCGCCACCGCGTCGAGGCCGCCGACCGGCGAGGTGAGCAGCAGCGCGGCCGTGTCCGGGTCGAGGGCGGAGCCCACCCCGGGTCCCGGCTCGCCCAGCTCGTCCGCGAGCAGCCGGTCCACGCCGCCACCGGCCGCGCAGACCCGCAGCGCGGCGAGGAGCGGCGCGGCGGCCGGCTCGTCGCGCAGGGGCAGGTCCGAGCCGAGCAGCGCCACCGGCACGGAGGCGGCGACCAGGTCACGGCGCAACGACGCCAGGCGGTCGCCGCTGCGCGCTACGACCGCCATCCGTTCCCACGGCGTGCCGTGCAGCAGGTGCTCCGCGCGCAGCTCGCGCGCCACGTACGCGGCCTCCTGAGCCGGGCCAGCGAGCACCGCGACCTGCACGCCCGACGGCGCCGCTTCCGGGACCTCGTTCCGCGCGGCCGCGACCGCGCCGCCCCCAGCGTCGCCCTCCCCGTCGGCCCGCGCGGGCGTCGCGTCGCCCTCCGCCTCCGGGCGCGCACCGGCCCCGCGGTGCAGCGCTCCCGAGACGGTCGCGATGCGCGACGTCACGGCCCGCGTCACCTCGCGCAGCTCCTCGGGCTGGCGCCAGGCGGTGCCCAGCACGACCGTCCGCGCGTCGAACGCCCCCACCACTCCCGCGCGGGCCGGCGCCGCCGCGCGGCCGACCAGGCCCGGCGACGCGCCGCGGAAGCCCTGCACCGCCGAGTCCGGGTCCGCGAGCAGCACGAGCCGCGCGCCCGCGTCGCGCAGCACGTGCAGCAGGCGGGCGGTGGCGACCGTCGCCTCCTGGTAGTCGTCGACGACGACGAGGTCCCAGGTCGGCCGTGGCACGTCCGGCAGCTCGTCCTCCCAGCCGGCGAGGGCGTGGGCGGCCTCGTCGATCACGCCCGCCGGGTCGTACCGCGCGCCCGCGTCCGGGGTGCCGAGCCGCAGCGTCGTCACGTCCAGGTACTCCTCGTACAGCTGCGCGGCGAGCACCCACTCCGGCCGGTCGTGGCGGCGGCCCAGCTCGTCGAGGTCGACGGGACCGAGCCCGCGCTCGGCCGCGCGCATCAGCAGGTCGCGCAGCTCCTGGCGCAGGCCGCCCAGGCCCAGCGAGTCCGCGGGCAGCCCGGGCGGCAGCGCCAGGTCCGAGCCCTCGCCGGACAGGTGCCCCTCCAGCAGCTCGGCCAGCACGAGGTCCTGCTCGGGGCCCGAGACCAGCGTGGGTGCGGGCTCCCCGTGCGCCGCCGCCCGCGCGCGCAGGACGGCGAACGCGGCCGACGCCGCCGTGCGCACCATCGGCGCCCCGAGGGTGCGGCCCGCGCGTGCGGTGACGAGGTCGCGCAGCCGGGCGGCGGACCGGCGCGACGCCGCGAGCACCAGCACGCGCGACGGGTCGACGCCGACGGCGTGGTCGTGGGCGCGGTCGTCGGCGGCGTGGTCGTGGGCGTGGTCGTGGGCGCCGTCGTGGACGTCCCCCGTCAACGCGCGCACCACGACCGACGTCGCGACCGTGGTGCGCCCCGTGCCCGGAGCGCCCACCACGAGCGTGACCGGCCCGGCGAGGGCGGACGCGACCGCTGCCTCCTGGGTGGCGTCGAGCGTGACGGCGGCGTCGTCGTCCTCGGCGCGCGCCGGTGCCACGAGGCGGAGGGCGCTGGGGGGAGCTGACGTCACGGCACCGATTCGACCATGTCCCACCGACAGCCCCACCGACAGCCCCACCGACAGCCCCACCGACAGCCCCACCGACAGCCCCACCGACAGCCGTCACCCCCTCGCCGAGGACCCGCGACGCGCGGCGCGCACCGCGCCGAGGACGGGCCGGTTTCACCCTCCGCTGACAAACGCGCCCCCGGCGCCTCCTGCCCCGTGCGCGTGACTAGGATCGTCGGGACGTCCGGGTGACCGGGAGCGACACACAGCCGACAGCCGTGCCGGCACGACCGGGGCGGCGCGCGAAGGAGACAACGTGGAGATCACCATCGGTGTGCAGAACCTGGCCCGCGAGCTGGTCGTCGAGACCGACCAGACGGCCGAGGACGTGACCTCCGCGGTGCGCACGGCGATCGCCGACGGCGGCGTCCTCGAGCTGACCGACTCGCGGGGGCGCACGATCCTCGTCCCGACGGCCACGATCGGCTACGTCGAGGTCGGTTCCACCGAGCAGCCCAAGGTCGGCTTCGGCGCCCTCTGACCCGGCTCCGGGTCGACCCTCCGGGCAGACCGCCCGTCAGGCCGCGAGGCCGAGGCGGTCCATGCGCCGCGTGTGCTCGGCGGTGAGCCGCGAGACGAGCCACGCCTGCACGGGCGTGTCGCCGTCCGCGGCCTCCCCCGCCCGGGACGCCAGCGCGGCCAGCGGCGGGTGCGCGGCGAGCAGCACGGGCACGAGGCCCAGCGCCTCGCCGACCACGCGCCGCCCCCACAGCGCCAGGCGGGCCGCGAGCACGTCGTCCGACCTCGTCGCCGCCGCCAGGACCGCCGTCGCGTCGTCGTCGGCGCGGGGGTCTCCCACGGCCGCCCGGAAGTCCTCCGCGCCCGCGGGGAGCCCGGCCGCCAGCTCGCGGCACAGGTCCTGCGCCACGCCGAGCCCCACGACGCTCTTCAGCAGGCCCTCCGCCCAGCTCGACGGCGTCGTCCGGGCGTCGAAGTCGGCCAGCGCGCCGTCGAACGGCGCCATCACCTCCGCCGCGCCGCCGACCCCCGGCCCCACGACCAGGTCCAGGAGCCGCCGCTGGCGGCCGAGCGACTCCCCCGCCGCCGCCGCCAGGGTCTGGCGGGCCGCGAGGTCGGGGGCGTCCACGGAGCGGCTGGCCAGCAGGCCGAACGCCGCCAGCTCCGTGTAGGCGGCCAGGCCGACCAGCGTCGTCAGGGCGGGGTCCGGGGTGCTCTGCTGCTGGCTCACGCGCCCAGGATAGGCGCGCCCGCCCCCCGTACACCCCGGGATCGGGCCCCGTCGCGTACCATGGGGAACGTACTTCGGTTGCCCGGTCGTCACGCACTGACTCGACCGCAGCGGCCCGGCGGTTTCCCCCGCGAGGCCGGAGCGACGTTCTTCCACGATCGGCTGCCGACCACCTCGGCGCTCATTGCGACCCGAACAGTGCGGCCCGTCGCCGGCCTTCGGCCCGTCCGGGAGCCCGGTTCGCGCGCGCCGACGAGCAGACGAAGGTACCCGTGACCACGACCGACCCCGCCGCCACCGCGGCCCCCACGACGCCCGCCGACGGCGAGCCCGACTACTCCACCCCGGCCGCCATCCAGGCGCAGGACGTGTCCTTCGCGGACTTCGGGGTGCGCCCCGAGATCGTCGAGGCCCTGCGCGACGCCGGCATCACCCACCCCTTCCCCATCCAGGCGATGACGCTGCCGGTGGCGCTCCAGGGGCACGACATCATCGGCCAGGCCAAGACCGGCACGGGCAAGACCCTCGGCTTCGGCGTCCCGCTGCTGCACCGCGTCGTGGCCCCGGGCGAGCCCGGCTTCGACGAGCTGCCCGCCCCGGGCAAGCCGCAGGCCCTCGTCGTCGCGCCGACCCGTGAGCTGGCGGTCCAGGTCGCCAACGACCTCGCCACCGCGTCGCGCAAGCGCTCCGTGCGCATCGCGCAGATCTACGGCGGCCGCGCGTACGAGCCGCAGATCGAGATGCTCAACAACGGCGTCGAGGTCGTCGTCGGCACGCCTGGCCGCATGGTCGACCTCCTCAACCAGGGGCACCTCAACCTCACCCGGGCGGCCACGGTCGTGCTGGACGAGGCGGACGAGATGCTCGACCTGGGCTTCCTGCCCGACGTCGAGAAGATCCTGTCGCGCACTCCCGCGGTGCGGCACACCATGCTGTTCAGCGCGACGATGCCCGGCCCGGTCGTCTCGATGGCCCGCCGGTACATGTCGCAGCCCACGCACATCCGCGCGGCCGACCCCGACGACGACGGCGCGACCGTCAAGAACACGCGCCAGGTCGTCTACCGCGCCCATGCCCTCGACAAGGTCGAGGTGCTCGCGCGCCTGCTGCAGGCCGAGGGCCGCGGCCGCACGATCGTCTTCGCGCGCACCAAGCGCACCGCCGCGAAGGTCTCCGACGAGCTGCGCGACCGGGGCTTCGCCGCCGGCGCCATCCACGGCGACCTGGGCCAGGGCGCCCGCGAGCAGGCGCTGCGCGCCCTGCGGCACGGCAACATCGACGTGCTCGTCGCGACCGACGTCGCGGCGCGCGGCATCGACGTCGACGACGTCACGCACGTCGTCAACTACCAGTGCCCCGAGGACGAGCGCACCTACCTGCACCGCATCGGCCGCACCGGCCGCGCGGGCAACAAGGGCACCGCGGTGACGTTCGTCGACTGGGACGACGTCCCCCGCTGGCAGCTCATCGACCGGGCGCTCGACCTCGGCTTCCCGGAGCCCGTCGAGACCTACTCGAGCTCCCCGCACCTGTTCAGCGACCTCGGCATCCCCGAGGGCACCAAGGGCCGCCTGCCCAAGGAGAAGCAGCAGCTCGGCGGCCTGGAGGCCGAGGAGCTCGAGGACCTCGGCGAGACGGGCAAGCGCACCGGCTCCTCCGCCCCGCGCGGCGGTCGTGAGGGCGGACGCCGTGACGGCGGGCGCGACGGCGGGCGCCGCGAGGGCGGGCGGTCGCGCGGCGGCTCCCCGCGTGGCGAGCGCTCGGAGGGTGCCGGGTCGGGTGCGGCCTCGGGCTCCGGCGAGCAGCGGGACGGCGAGCAGCGCCGCCGCCGCAGCCGCAACCGCCGCCGCACCCGCGGCGGTCGCCCGGTCGAGGGCGGCTCGTCCGCCCCCCGCACGTCGTCGGAGGGCTGACCTCCACGTCGGACGGCCGGGCCGGACGGGACCTGCGGGTCCCGTCCGGCCCGGCCGTCGCGCTGTCGGCGGCGCGTCGTACGGTGCGGGCATGCGCCTGACCTTCTCCGCACCGCTGTGGCAGTGGCGGGTGCGCACCGACTCGTGGTGGTTCGTCACCGTGCCGCCCGAGGAGTCGGACACCCTCGCCGAGCTGCCTCTGCCGCCGCGCGGCTTCGGGTCGATCAAGGTGACTGTGACGGTCGGCGCGACGACGTGGTCGACGTCGGTGTTCCCCAGCGACGAGCAGCAGGGTTACGTGCTGCCCGTGAAGAAGGCGGTGCGCGAGGCCGAAGGGCTCGAGCCCGACCGGCCCGTGCGCGTCACGCTCGAGCCGGTCGGGCTCTGAGCCACGCCGGTTCCGGACGCGGGAGGCGCCGGGCTCAGCGGACGATCTCGTCCCGCCCGGCGACCCAGGCGGCGACGCCCTGCACCAGCGCCGCCCCCAGGAGCAGCGCGAGGGGCACCGTCCAGGACCCGGTGACGTCGTGCGCGACGCCGAGGCCGAGCGGCCCGCACGCGGCGAGGACGTAGCCCGCGCTCTGCGCCATGCCCGACAGCTCGGACGTCCGCGCGGCGTCCTCGGTGCGCAACGCCATGAGGGTGAGCGCCAGCGCGATGCCGCCGCCCTGCCCGAGGCCCAGCAGGACCACCCACACGACCGCCACGCCGGGCGCGAGGACCAGGCCCAGCAGCCCGGTGCCGATGAGGGCGACGAGGCCGACCCCGATCGCGCGCTGCCGGCGCATCCGCCCGGCGAGGACGGGCGCGACGAAGGACCCGACGATGCCCAGGAGGTTGGTCAGCGCCAGGAGCCAGCCGCCCGCGGCCACGCTCCGGCCCCCGGCGACGAAGATCTCCGGCAGCCAGGCGTTCGTCGCGTAGAAGGACAGCGACTGCGTGCCCATGAGCACGGTGACCGCCCACGCCAGCGGGCTGCGCCAGACCGACCGCGCGGCGCCCGCTGCGGCACCCGCCGGGCGCAGCGGCGCGGCCGTGCGGCTCCCGGCCCGCAGCGCGCGCGGCGCCCAGATGACGGCACCGACGGCGGCGAGCAGGCCCCACGACGCCAGCGTGACCCGCCAGTCCGCCCCCGTGGCGGTGGCGATCGGCACCGTGAGGCCGGCGGCGAGCGCCGCCCCGCCCGAGAGTGCCATCGAGTACAGGCCCGTCATGAGGCCGACCCGGTCGGCGAAGTCGCGCTTGATCAGCGCGGGCAGCAGCACGTTCCCCAGGCCGATCGCGCAGCCGACGGCCAGCGTCCCGCCCAGCAGCGCCCCGACGCCGGGCACCAGGCGCAGCGCGAAGCCCGCGCAGAGCAGCAGCAGGCTCCCGAAGAGCGCGCGCTCGAGCCCGAGCCGGCGGGCGAGCACGGGTGCGACCGGGGCCAGGAGGCCGAAGCAGAGCACGGGGAGCGTGGTGAGCACTCCCCCGGCCGTGGCGCTGAGGCCCTCCTCCGCGAGGATCTCCCCCAGCAGCGGCGAGACCGCGACGACGCCCGGTCGCAGGTTGAGCGCGGCGAGGACGATGGCGAGCGCGGCCCCCGCGCCGAGGCGGCGGCCCACCGCTACTGGGCCATCAGGACGAAGTCGGTGACCGCCGTCGCGATCTGCTGCACCGCGATGGCAGCCAGGAGCAGGCCCGAGATCCGCGTCACCAGGGTGACGCCCGAGTCCTTGAGGACCCGCTGGATGACGTTCGCGAACCGCATCGACAGGTACAGGCACAGGTGCACCAGCACGATCGCCACGGCGATCGCGACGAGCTGCGGCACCCCGCCGGTGTCCGACGCGCGCGTCTGCTGCACGAACACCATGGTCGCGACGATCGCGCCCGGCCCGGCGAGCAGCGGCGTGCCCAGCGGCACCAGCGCCACGTTGACGCCCTTGTTGCCCGACGGCGCGGGCTCCTCCATCTTGCCGGTCAGCAGCTCCATCGCGACGAGCAGCAGGAGCAGGCCGCCGGAGGCCTGCAGGGCCGGCAGCGAGATGCCCATGTAGTGCAGCAGCTGCTGGCCGAACAGCGCGAAGACCACGATGACGCCGAACGCCACGAGGATCGCCTGCCGCGCCGCCCGGTTGCGCTGCTTCGCCCCCATCGCCGATGTCAGCCCGAGGAACACCGGCACCGTGCCGGGCGGGTCCATGATGACGAACAGGGTGACGAACACCTCGGTGAACAGCGCGGCGTCCAGCACCGCGCTCACGGACGGATCACGTCCAGCCGACCTCTTTCCTCGATCTGCGCGAGCACCTCGGGAGCGGTGGTGTGCTCCCCGATGCGGTTGAGCTTCCCGGTGCCGTGGTAGTCGCTGGAGCCCGTGACGAGCAGCCCCAGCTCCGCCGCGAGGCCGCGCAGGCGGTCCCGCGTGGCGTCGTCGTGGTCGCGGTGGTCCACCTCGAGCCCGGCGAGGCCCGCGGCGGCGAGTTCCGCGATGGTCTCGTCGTCGACAGTACGGCCGCGGGAGCCGGCGCCCGGGTGCGCCATCACGGGGACCCCGCCCGCGCCGAGCACCGCGCGCACGGCGGCCTCGGTGTCCGGAGCGTAGTGCGGCACGTAGTAGCGGGCGCCCGGGTTGAGCACGGTGGCGAACGCCTCGTCGCGCGAGGCCACGACCCCCGCCGCGACCAGGGCGTCGGCGAGGTGCGGCCGCCCCACGGTGGCGCCGTCGCCGGTCTGCGCGACGACGTCCTCCCAGGTCAGCGGGAAGTCCTCGGCCAGCCGGTCGGTCATCCGCCGGGCCCTGGCGAGCCGGTCGTCGCGGGTGCGCTCCCACTCGGCGCGCAGACCGGCGTCGTCCGGGTCGTGCAGGTAGGACAGCAGGTGCACGCTGATCCCGCCGCCGTCCACGGTGACCCGGGTCGAGATCTCCGTCCCCCGCACCAGCGCCACGCCGGTGGGCCCGACCGCGTCGGCGGCCTCCGCCCAGCCCGCGGTGGTGTCGTGGTCCGTGAGGGCGACGACGTCCAAGCCGGCACGCGCCGCGGCCTCGAGGACGGCGCCCGGGCGGTCCGTGCCGTCGGAGGCCCGCGAGTGCGTGTGGAGGTCGATGCGGGGCCGCGGGGTCACGGACACCGATTCTAGGGAGCGTGCCGGGCGATCAGCCCTCGCTCCGGTGCGACGTCCGACACTCTCGGGCCGCCCGCGTGAAGGAGCGGTCACAACCTCTCCACCGCCTCCGCCGCCGGCTCCCCCGGCAAGCGACCCACGGGTGCGGGACGATCGAACGGATGACTTCTTCCCGCACCGACCACCCCGACGCCCTCGGCACGCACCTCGACACGGACCTCGACATCGAGCTCGACACAGATCGCGCGGGGATCGTCTTCGTGCACGGCATGCGGACGTCGTCGGCGATCTGGGAGCACCAGGTCGCGCACGTGCGCGACGCCGGGCACCACGCCGTCGCCGTCGACCTGCCGGCCCACGGCGCGCGCCACGGCGAGCGGTTCTCCATGCCGCGCGCGTTCGAGGTGATCGACGAGGCGGCGGCGTCGTTCGGCACGGACACCCCGGTCGTCATCGTGGGGCTGTCGCTCGGCGGGTACACCTCGCTCGCCTGGGCGGCGCAGCACGCGGCCGGGGCCGCCGGGGCGCCGAACCTCACCGGCGTGGTCGCCGCGGGCTGCTCGTCCGACCCCAAGGGCAAGCCCGTCGCCCTCTTCCGCGACGTCGCGCACCTCGCGGTCACCGGGACGTCGGCGGTGCGGCGACGCCTGCGCGACGCCTCCCACTCCTGGCGCTCCGCCCTCACGGGCCACGGGTCGCGCGCGGGCGGGCTCGAGGTGGCCGGCCTCCTGGGCGACGCCGTGCCGCGGCCCGGCTGGGACATCGTGACCGACGCCCTCACCCACCTCGCCGGGCGGTCGTCGGTGGCGAGCACCCGCGCCCTGCAGGTGCCGGTGTGGTTCGTCAACGGCGCCCGCGACCGCATGCGTCTCGAGGAGTCGCGCCACGTGGCCGCCGCCGACCGCGGCGCGCTCGTCGTGGTGCCCGACGCCGGTCACGACGTCAACTCCGACGCCCCGGACGCCTTCAACCGCGTCCTCTCGCGCGCCCTGCACGACTTCGCGCGCGTCTGACGGCCCCGCCCGGGCCCGCGGCGACGGGTGGGACACTGGGAGCATGACCGACACCACCCCCGTCGACGAGTCCGCGCCCGCCGCCCCCGCCGAGGACCGCGGCAGCAACCGTTCCCAGCGCCCCGTCTCGGAGGCGTTCAAGTCGTTCATCACCTCCCACTGGGGCGAGCGCGCCGACCTCGGCGTCGAGCCCAGCGAGGCCGTGCCCTACACCGCCGAGCGCCGGGCCCGGCTGTCCGCCCGCTTCCCGGGCGCCCGCCTCGTGATCCCCGCCGGGCCCCTCAAGACGCGCTCCAACGACACCGACTACCGGTTCCGCCCGCACTCCGCGTTCGCGCACCTCACCGGCCTCGGCACCGATCAGGAGCCCGACGCCGTGCTCGTGCTGCACCCCGTGGCCGACGGCGAGGGCGACCCGGACGGGCACGGCAACGGCACCCACCACCACGCCGTACTGTACGTGCGCCCGCTCGCGGCCCGCGACACCGAGGAGTTCTACGCCGACTCCCGCTACGGCGAGTTCTGGGTGGGCGCCCGCCCGTCCCTCGACGACGTCACGACGCTCACCGGCGTCGAGGCCCGCCACGTCGACGAGCTGCGCGACGCGCTCGCCAAGGACGTCGGCGCGGACGGCGTCCGCGTGCTCGTCGTCACGGGCGCCGACGAGGGCGTCGAGACCCTCGTCGAGGCGATCCGCGAGGAGGCCGGCGTCGAGGCGGAGGCCGAGGACGAGCAGCTCGTCGAGGCCACGTCCGAGCTGCGGCTGGTGAAGGACGCCCTGGAGATCGAGCACCTGCGCGAGGCCGTGGCCCGCACCGTCGAGGGCTTCGAGCAGGTCGTGCCCGCGCTGGCGAAGGCGGTCGCGCACCGCCGCGGCGAGCGCGTCATCGAGACGACGTTCGACGCGCACGCCCGCCTCGAGGGCAACACCGTCGGCTACGAGACCATCGCCGCCTCGGGCGAGCACGCCACCACGCTGCACTGGATCACCAACGACGGCGTGGTCCGCCCGGGTGACCTCGTGCTGCTCGACGCCGGTGTCGAGGTCGACTCCCTCTACACCGCCGACATCACGCGCACCCTGCCGGTGGACGGCGAGTTCACCGACGTGCAGCGCCGTATCTACACCGCCGTGCTCGACGCCGCCGACGCCGCGTTCGCCGTCGCGAAGCCGGGGACCAGGTTCCGCGACATCCACGCCGCGGCCATGGAGGTCATCGCCGCCCGCCTCGAGGAGTGGGGCCTGCTGCCCGACGGCGTGACCGCCGAGGTGTCGCTCTCCCCCGAGGGCCAGCAGCACCGCCGCTGGATGGTGCACGGCACCAGCCACCACCTCGGCCTCGACGTGCACGACTGCGCGCAGGCGCGCCGCGAGCTCTACCTGGACGGCGTGCTCGAGCCGGGCATGGTCTTCACCATCGAGCCGGGGCTGTACTTCAAGGCCGACGACCTCGCCGTGCCGGAGGAGTACCGCGGCATCGGCGTGCGCATCGAGGACGACGTGCTCGTGACCGCCGACGGCAACGAGAACCTCTCCGCCGCGCTCCCCCGCCGCCCCGAGGACGTCGAGGCCTGGATGGCGCGCCTGCGCGGCTGACCCCGCGATCTCTTCGGCACCGGGTGGGTCTCTTCGGCACGTGATGCTGCCGAAGTGATCGACCCGGTGCCGAACTGATACCCGGGCCCGCACCGCACGTCGCCGCGCCGAGGCGGTCGCCCGCGCCGCCCACCGGCAGCTCGACGCCGACCACGTCTTCAGCCACGAGACGGCAGCAGCCCTGCACGGCCTCCGCCTGTGGCGTGCGCCCACGAGCACCCATGTGGTCCAGGCCTACCGCCGGTCGGCGCGCGCCGCCGACGACCTCCGGCGCCACCTGATGGCACTGCCGGCTGAGCACCGCGAGGTCAGGGACGGGCTGCCGGTCACGACGCTGGCCCGCACGGTCGCGGACTGCGCGCGCTCGATGCACCCGCTGGAAGCGCTGGTCCTCGCCGACGACGCGGTGGCCCGTGGGCTCGACCCGGACGAGGCGCGCGCCGCGGCGGCTGCCACGCGCCGGCGCAACGGCAGCCGCCGGGCCGCGTGGGTGCTGGACCACGCCGACGGGGGCAGCGACTCCGCGTGGGAGACCTGGCTGCGGTACGTCGCGCTGCGCGCGGGCCTGCCCCGCCCCGTCACCCAGGCACAGGTCGCCACCGCGCGCGGCATCTTCCGCTGCGACCTCGGGTGGCCGGCCTGGTCGGTCTACGCGGAGTTCGACGGGCTGGCGAAGTACCGCGACGGCGGCGTCCGGCCGGGCCATGACGCCGCCCAGGAGCTGCTGCGGGAGAAGGCCCGGTTCGACGCCATCCGCGCCACCGGCATCAACCCGGTCCGCGTCACGGCGGTCGGCAGTGCCCGGCTGGGCGAGGTGGTGAGCACCCTGGCGGCGCGCTTTCCGGCACAGCTGCGCCGCACGTTCCGCACCCACCCGCTCCTGCCGCCGCCGCCGTGAGCGATCAGTTCGGCACCGCAGGGATCAGTTCGGCAGGTCGACGTGCCGAACAGATCCACCGCGTGCCGAAGAGATCAGGGCTGGGGCGGGCGGTACGGGTCGTCGTGCTCCGGCGCGGGCGGCTGCTGAGGGTCGCCCTCCTGCGGCTGCTGCGGCTCCGGCTGGTACGTCCCCGGCTGCGGGTCGGGGCTCGGCGGCTCGGCACCCTGCGGCGCCGGGGGCGCGGCCGGCGGCTGCGCCTGCCCCGGAGCCTCCTCGGCAGTGGGGCGCATCGCGCCGTACCGCGGGGCTCCGCTGGGGGTGGTCCAGCGCGGGTCCGGGGTGCGCGGCGCGGCGGGCGCCGGGGCGTCCGGGCCACCGGCAGCGGGGGCGCCGACCGCCGACGGCGCGGGGGCCGTCGTGGCCCGGCGCGCCTTGCCCAGGCCGCCGGGCGACTGCATCAGCATCGAGCGCGCCTCCCCCGCCTGCTCGGCGGCGCAGAGGATCGCGTACGTGGAGGCGACGATCTGCGAGGACGACGTGAAGTCGCGACGCCCGCCGGTCAGCGCGTAGGACAGCACCGAGAACAGCAGGCCGAAGCCGGCACCGAGGCCGATGCCCACCAGCAGCACGCTTCCCGTGCCCGCGCCGCCGAACAGGCTCAGCAGCAGCCCCACGAAGAAGCCGAACCACGCGCCCGAGAGCGCTCCCGCGAGCGCCACCCGGCCGTAGGAGAGCCGCCCGGTCACCCGCTCGACCATGCGCAGGTCGGTGCCGACGATCGTGACGTGCTCGACGGCGAACTTGTGGTCCGACAGGTAGTCGACGGCCTGCTGGGCCTCGAGGTACGTGTCGTACGCGGCGACCTCGTCCCCCGCCGGCAGGGTCGGGACGCGGGGCACGGCGTTCGGGCGGCTGAAGCTCATTCGCCCAGTCTGGCCCAGTCCCGCGCCCCGCACCACCACACGGGGCGCCCGCCGCGCCTCCTACCAGGACCGACGGGCCCGCCCCGCGTAGGCTGACCGACGTGAGCGCGGCAACCAGGGTCTTCGTGGCACGCCTCGCCGGCACCCAGGTCTTCGACCCGATCGGCGACGAGGTGGGGCGGGTGCGGGACGCCGTCGTGCTGATCCGCGCCAAGGGCGCGCCCCGCGCCGTGGGGCTCGTCGTCGAGGTCGCGGGCCGCCGGCGGGTCTTCCTCCCGCTCACGCGGGTCACCGCGATCGACGCCGGCCAGGTGATCTCGACCGGCCTGCTCAACATGCGCCGCTTCGAGCAGCGCGCGATGGAGTCGCTGGCCCTCGGCGAGCTGCTCGACCGCACGGTGCGGTTCCTCGACGGCTCGGGCGAGGCGACGGTCGAGGACCTGGCCATCACGCGGCAGCGCACGGGCGACTGGCTCGTGGACCAGCTGTTCGTGCGCCGCAAGCAGCCGTCGCGAGGGCTGTCCCTGCGCCGCCGCGGCGAGACGCTCGTCGTCCCGGTGGAGGCCGTGACCGGGCTGGCGGGCTCCACGCAGGAGCAGGGCGCCGCCCGGTTGCTGGAGGCGTACGAGGACCTGCGCCCGGCGGACCTCGCGGACGTGCTGCACGAGCTCGGCGACACCCGTCGTCTGGAGGTCGCGAGCGCCCTGGACGACGAGCGCCTGGCGGACGTGCTCGAGGAGCTGCCGGAGGACGACCAGGTGGCCATCATGTCGCGCCTGGACTGGGACCGTGCCGCCGACGTCCTGGAGGCGATGCAGCCGGACGACGCGGCCGACCTGCTGAACGAGCTGCCGGACGAGCAGGCGACCCGCCTCCTGGAGCTGATGGAGCCGGAGGAGGCGAAGGACGTGCGGCGCCTGCTGTCCTACGACGAGGACACGGCGGGCGGCCTCATGACCACGGAGCCGGTGATCCTCGGGCCGGAGACGTCCATCGCGACGGCGCTGGCACAGATCCGCAAGCAGGACCTGCCGCCGGCGCTGGCGTCGATGGTGTTCGTGGTCCGCCAGCCGCTGGAGACCCCGACCGGCCGGTTCCTCGGCGTCGCGCACTTCCAGCGCCTGCTGCGCGAGCCGCCGCACGCGTCCGTGGGGTCGGTGCTGGACACGGACACCGAGTGGCTGACGCCGGACGCCCCGGTCGGCCGCGTGACCCGCCTGCTGGCGGCGTACGACCTGCTCGCCCTGCCCGTCGTCGACTCCGAGAAGCGGCTGCTGGGCGCCGTCTCCGTCGACGACGTCCTCGACCACATCCTCCCGGACGACTGGCGCGAGCACGTGGACGAGAACATGGAGGAGGTGCCGCGTGGCTGACCGCCTCGACCAGCCCAAGGAGGCGCGCCGCAGCCTCATCCCCCGTCCCCAGGTGGACCAGGACGCGGTGGGCCGGGCCACCGAGGGGATCGCCCGCTTCCTCGGCACGCCGAAGTTCCTCGTCTACCTCACGGTGTTCTGCGCCGTGTGGCTGGCGTGGAACTCCTGGGGGCCGGAGTCCCTGCGCTTCGACAGCGCGGCGAACGGCTTCACCGCGCTGACCCTCATGCTGTCCCTCCAGGCGAGCTACGCGGCGCCGCTCATCCTGCTCGCGCAGAACCGGCAGGACGACCGCGACCGCGTGACCGCCGAGCAGGACCGGCAGCGCGCGGAACGCAACCTCGCCGACACCGAGTACCTGGCCCGCGAGATGGCGGCGCTGCGGATCGCGCTGGGCGAGGTCGCGACGCGCGACTTCGTCCGGTCGGAGATCCGCAACCTCCTCGAGGAGCTGGAGGACCAGCACCACGGCCGCGGCCGCGACGCCTCGTCGTCCTGACCCGGCACGACGCCGCAGCCTGGGCCGATAGTCTCCGCACGTCGGCGCGACGACGAGCGGAGGCGGGCACGTGGCACGACAGGTGGTGCTGGTCAACGGCCTGCCCGGCGCGGGCAAGACGACCCTGGCGGCCTCGCTCGCGGCGCGGCTGGGCGTGCCGTGGCTCGGCAAGGACGTCGTCGCGGAGGCGCTGGCGGACGCCGTCGCGGCCGGCTCCCCCGCCCCGTGGGGTTCCGGCGTCGTCGGCGGGGCGGCGATGGAGGCGGTGTGGCGCCTGGCCGCGGCCCCGCTGCCCCGCGTCGTGGTCGAGTCGTGGTGGTTCCGGCCGCGAGACCTCGACCACGCGCTGCACGGGCTCGCGACCGCCGGGGCGGACGCCGTCGTCGAGGTGTGGTGCGACGTGCCCGCCGACGTCGCCCGCCGGCGCTTCGAGGCCCGCTCGAGCCGGCACCCCGTCCACGGGGACGGCCGGGACACCACGGGCGACTGGGCGGCCTGGTCCGCCGGGGCCGCGCCGCTCGCGCTGGGCCCGGTGGTCCGGCAGGACACGACCGGCCCGGTGGACGTCGCCGCCCTGGCCCTCCGCGTGACGGCGGCGCTGGCCGGTCGTGGCCCACGTCGCAGCGGTGGCACCGCCCGCCGGACCTAGGATCGGGTCATGACCTCCGGCTCCCCCGACGGCACCGCACCGCTGACCGACCGTGTCCGCACCGCCCTCGCGTCGGTGGTCGACCCGGAGATCCGCCGGCCGATCACCGACCTCGGCATGGTGCGCTCGGTGGACGTGCACGACGGCGGCCGCGTGACCGTCGGCGTGGACCTCACGGTGGCCGGCTGCCCCATGAAGAGCACGCTGGTGCGCGACGTCACCGGCGCCGTCCAGGCGGTGGACGGCGTGACCGGCGTCGACGTGCAGCTCGGCGTGATGACGCCGGAGCAGCGGCAGGCCCTGCGCTCCCAGCTGCGCGGCGGCGCCGGCGACCCCGTGATCCCGTTCGCGCAGCCCGGCTCCCTCACCAAGGTGTACGCGATCGCGTCCGGGAAGGGCGGCGTCGGCAAGTCGAGCGTGACGGCGAACCTCGCGGCGGCGATGGCGGCCGACGGGCTGAGCGTGGGCGTCGTGGACGCCGACATCTACGGCTTTTCCATCCCCCGCATGCTGGGCGTCGACCGTCAGCCGACCCGCGTCGACTCGATGCTGCTGCCGCCCATCGAGCACGGCGTGAAGGTCGTGTCGATCGGCATGTTCGTGCCCGAGGGGCAGCCGGTGGTCTGGCGCGGGCCGATGCTGCACCGCGCGCTGGAGCAGTTCCTCGCGGACGTGTTCTGGGGCGACCTGGACGTGCTGCTGCTCGACCTGCCGCCCGGCACCGGCGACATCGCCATCTCCGTGGCCCAGCTGCTGCCCGGCAGCGAGATCGTCGTCGTGACGACGCCCCAGGCGGCGGCCGCCGAGGTCGCGGAGCGTGCCGGCTCGATCGCCACGCAGACGTCCCAGGGCGTCGTGGGCGTGGTGGAGAACATGTCGTGGCTGGAGCAGCCGGACGGGTCGCGGCTCGAGGTCTTCGGCTCGGGCGGCGGTCAGCGCGTCGCCGACCGGCTGGGCACCACGCTCGGGACGCAGGTGCCGCTGCTGGGCCAGGTGCCGCTCGACGTCGCCGTCCGTGCCGCCGGTGACGACGGCACGCCCGTGGTGCTCAGCGACCCCGAGTCCCCCGGTGCGCGGGTGCTGCGCGACGTCGCCCGCGCGCTCGCCGGCCGCTCGCGCGGGCTGGCCGGGATGCGGTTGAACCTCAGTCCCGTCACCGGCTGAGCCCGCCGGGCGGGCGCCCGTTGGCGCCCCTGTGGTATGGACATGACCCGGGGTGAGGCACGTCACGGCGGATCAGAGACGTTGGTCACCTGGGCCCGGCCTTTCCTTTGCCGATCTCGCGGGCCGCGGCTACCGTGCCGAAAGTCCCTCCTCGCCCCGACCCGAGGCCCCGTGCCGCGGTCGCCGCGGACCGACGTCACGGCCCTCCCGGCCCGACGACGGCCTCCGCCCGGCGCGAGGCCGCCCGACTCTGGGAGATCATGACCGCCACCGCGAACACCCGTGCCCTGGACCCCGACGATCCGCTCGGCGCCGACGCGTCGCCCCCGCCCGACCCGGGACGACGCGGCGGCCGGGTGAACCGTGGGGTCTTCGTCGTCTCCGCGGCGCTGATGGTCGCCCTGACGGCGTGGGCGATGGCGGACCCGACCGGCGCCGAGGCCGTCATCGGCGTGGCCGTCGGGTGGATCTCCACGTGGTTCGGCTGGTGGTACTTCGTGCTGGCCGCGGCGATCCTCGTGTTCGTGATCCTCGTGGGGCTGTCCCGGTCGGGGAAGATCAAGCTCGGTCCCGACCACTCCCGCCCGCGGTTCAACATGTTCACCTGGGCCGCGATGCTCTTCGCCGCCGGCATCGGCACGGACCTGATGTTCTACTCCGTGGCCGAGCCCGCCGCGCAGTACCTGGCGCCGCCCGTCGGCGACGGCAGCACCGTCGAGGCCGCCCGCCAGGCGATCGTGTGGACGCTCTTCCACTACGGGCTCATCGGCTGGGGCATGTACGCGCTCATGGGCATGGCCCTCGCGTACTTCACCTACCGGCGCGGCATGCCGCTCTCGCTGCGCTCGGCGCTGCACCCCCTCTTCGGCGACCGGATCTGGGGCCGGCTGGGGGACGTCGTGGACGTCGCCGCGATCATCGGCACGATCTTCGGGCTGGCGACGTCGCTCGGCATCGGGGTGTCGATGCTGGGCCGCGGCCTCAACGTGCTCACCGGCATCCCCGACGGCACCGCGGTCCAGGTCGCGCTCATCGCGATCGCCGTGCTCATGGCCACCCTGTCCACCATCTCCGGCGTCGCCCGCGGCGTGCGCCGCCTGTCGGAGCTCACGGTCGTCCTCGCGATCCTGCTGCTGGTCTTC
>Ga0180221_1000639_pt1 | contig 28070 bp, 20 predicted proteins | sample eDN5th37CKraftMG_FD_151339 | JGI IMG/M metagenome (GOLD analysis project Ga0180221, IMG submission 151339) | Enriched Miracle-Growth compost microbial communities from Emeryville, California, USA - eDNA 5th pass 37_C Kraft MG (version 2) (version 2) ...
CCGCCTCGATGGTTCGGCGGAGGATGTCGCGACGGGTCGCCGCCGCCAGCGCGTGGAACAGGCGGTCGATCTCATCGTCGGTCAGCTCTCGGGGCTCGTCATTTACAACCATTTGGTTGTACGTTATGCCGTCGAGCCCGCGCTGTCAACCCCCGCTGGTGTCGTCGCGAAGGGCAGGATTAGCGGTCTGCCGGCGCGACCTCAGAGGCTTCACCGTGCCAGCGCGGTCGGTCGACTGTTCCGAAATAGTCGACTCCGCGTGCCGTCGATGCGAAAGCATGAAGCACGGAAAGCGTGTCCGCCGACCCGGATCGGCGTTCGATGTACCTCAAGGAAGAGATCACCATGACCCTGCACCTCTCTCGCATCTCGGCTGCCGTTGCGGCGTTCGCAGCTGTTTCGCTCGCGTTGACGGCCTGCTCAGGCGCTTCGACGCCCTCGACCAGTGGCGACGCAGGCGCTCCCACTGAACTCGAGCACGTCAAGGTCGGCGTTCTGCCGAACATCGACGTCGCCGCCATCTACCTCGGTGAGTCGAAGGGCTTCTTCGAGGAGGAGGGCATCGACCTCGAGCTGGTCCAGGCGGCCTCCGGCTCCGCGGTCGTGCCGGCTGTCGTCTCCGGCGACCTCGACTTCGGCTTCTCGAACGTCGCGGCGTTGCTCACGGCCTCGCAGAAGGGCCTTCCGCTCAAGGCCGTCTCAGCCGGCGTGTACTCGACGGGCGAGTCGGGCAACGACATCGCCGCGACGGTCGCCGCGGACGGGAGCGACATCTCTTCGATCGCCGACCTCGACGGCAAGAACGTGGCCGTGACATCGCTCGGCGGCATCTTCCCGCTGACGATTCGCTACCTGTCGAGCCAGGCGGGCATCTCCGTCAACCTCGTCGAGCTGGGTGCCGCCGACACCCCGGCGGCGCTCGAGACCGGACAGGTCGACGCCGCCGTCATGAGCGAGCCGTTCCTCAGCCAGGCCAAGGCGGACGGCGCGGTGGAGATCTTCTCCAACTTCGCCGACATGAAGGACAACTTCATGGTCGCGGCCTACTTCACGACCGCCGACTACATCGGGAAGAACAGCGAGACCGTCGAGAAGCTCCAGGCGGCGCTGGCAAAGGCCTTCGCCTACGCCAACGAGAACCCGGAGGAAGTCCGCGCCATCCTGAGCGAATACACCGAGCTCAGCGACGAGGTGAAGGCCAACGCGGTGCTGCCCAAGTTCGACACCGAGGTCGACATCGAGACGCTTCAGCTGCTCGCCGACCTCCTGCTCGAGACCGGTCAGGTCGACGCCGCAGTCGACGTCAACGCCCTCCTTCCCTGATACGAGTTCCACAAGACCATGACTGCGACCCTCGACGCGTCGCGCGCCGCCGCGGGTGGGGTGCCCACTGCACCCCGCCCGCGCCGCGGCGCCACGCCCTTCAGGATGCCCGCGTGGGCACTCTCGACCATCGGCGTCGTGGCTGTGCTCGCGCTGCTCGAGATCCTGCCGCGTGTGGGCGTCACGAACGCGAAGTACCTGCCACCCACCTCTGAGATCGCCGCGGCGCTCTTCATCCACGTGCAGAATGCGGCCTTCTGGATCGCACTCGGTCAGACACTGACGACGTGGTTCACGGGCATCGCCATCTCGGTGCTCGCAGCCCTGGTCTTCGGGAGCATCATCGGCGCAAGCGGTTTCCTCCGTGCGGCGACATCCTCCACGGTGGAGTTCCTCCGCCCGATCCCCTCGGTCGCCCTCATCCCTGTGGCCGTCCTGATGTACGGGACCACGATGGCGTCGACCCTGCTGCTGGTCGTGTACGCCGCCTTCTGGCAGATGTTCGTCCAGGTCGTGCAGGGCATGCGCGACGTCGACCCGGTCGCTCGCGACACGACACGTGTCTACCGGTTCCGGATCCGCAGCGTCGCCGGTCGTCTCGTCTTCCCGACGGTGCTTCCCTACGCCGTGACGGGCTTCCGGCTCGCGGCGTCCATCGCGATCATCCTCACGATCACGGGTGAGCTGATCATCGGCACCCCGGGCGTCGGCAACCTGCTGGCGGTCGCGCAGACCTCGGGTGCCGTCCCGTCGATGTACGCGCTCGTCTTCGTGGCAGGCGCGCTCGGCGTGCTGGTCAACCTGGTCGCGCGACTGGTCGAGCGAGGGCTGCTGTTCTGGCATCCCTCGATCCGCAAGGAGGCGTCATGATCCGCGCTCTCAAGAGCCTCGCCTATCTGATCGTCCTGCCGGCCCTGCTGCTGGCGGCATGGTGGATCACCTCGACGCTCAACCCTTCCTTCTTCTTCCCGCCGCTGCCCGACATCCTCGCCGAGTTCCCGGTGACATGGGACTTCGCGCGGATCTCGGCGCACGTGTTCCCGTCGCTCGGTCGTCTGGCGATCGCCTACTTCGCGGCTGTCGTGATCGGGGTGCTGCTCGGGATCCTGCTCGGACTGTCACGGATCGCGCGCGGGCTCACCGAGGCGATCCTCGAGTTCATGCGCGCCACGCCGCCGACCGCGATGGTGCCGGTCATCATGCTGTTCCTCGGCATCGGCGACACGATGCGCGTCGTCGTGATCATCGTCGGCTGCGTGTGGCCGATCCTCCTCAACACGATCGAGGGTGTGCGCGGCATCGACGAGGTGCTCAGCGACACCGCTCGCACGTACCGGTACCGGAAGACGGGGCGCCTGTTCCATCTCGTGCTCCCCGGTGCCAGCCCGCAGATCTTCACGGGAGCCCGACAGGCCCTCGCGATCGCGATCATCATGATGGTCATCAGCGAGATGTTCGCCGCGTCGAACGGCATCGGATTCCAGATCGTGCAGTTCCAGCACCAGTACTCGATCCCCGAGATGTGGTCGGGCGTGATCCTGCTCGGCGTCCTCGGCTTCGCACTGTCCCGCATCTTCATCCTGGTCGAACGTCGCGCGCTCGCCTGGTACCAGGGCTTCAAGGCAAACACCGACCTCGGAGGCTAAACAAATGTCCGAAATCCTGCTCAGCGTCGAGCACCTGCGCAAGGCGTACTCGACCCCCAAGGGCGTCACGGAGGTCATCCACAACCTCGACTTCCAGCTCGCACCCGGCGAGTTCGCCTGCATCGTCGGACCGTCCGGCGCCGGCAAGACCACGCTGCTGCGCTCGATCGCCGGCCTGCTTCCGCCGTCGTCTGGCCAGATCCGCTTCGAGGACCGCGTGATCACGCAGCCGCCGGCCGACATGGCCGTCGTGTTCCAGGAATACGGCCGCAGCCTTTTCCCGTGGATGACCGTCGGACGGAACGTCGCGCAGCCGCTCATCGAGAAGGGCGTGCCGAAGGCCGAGCGCGAGCGTCTCGTCGCCGATGCCCTCGAGGCCGTGGGGCTGTCGGCTAACGCGAACTCCTACCCGTGGCAGCTCTCGGGCGGTATGCAGCAGCGCGTGGCGATCGCGCGCGCCGTCGCGTACGAGCCGCGCCTGCTCCTCATGGACGAGCCGTTCGCAGCGGTCGACGCCCAGACCCGCGCTGACCTCGAAGACCTCGTGCGCGAGCTGTGGAAGCGACTCGGGGTGACGGTGCTGTTCGTGACGCACGACATCGAGTCGTCGATCTACCTCAGCCAGCGCGTGCTGGTGCTCAGTGACCGGCCGACCGAGGTGCTCGCGGACATCCCCATCGAGCTGCCCGAGCAGCGGTCGCAGCTCGAAACGCGAATGCTTCCCGAGTTCGGCGAATACCGCGCCAGGATCTACGAACTCGTGCAGCAGGCCAAGCGCGGCGCACGTACAGGATCGCTGCCGACTGTGCGGTAAGCGCAGCAGCAGAGGCAAGAGCAAGAGAAGCAATAAGGAAGGACACCCCATGACCGAACTCGCCGAGACCACCCTCACCCAGGCCGAGATCGACCAGTTCCGACTGTTCGAGCTCATCCGCAGCGAGCGCTTCGCGCGCGACAGCGGTGACTGGGACGGCCTCACCGAGCACTACCTGCCCGAGTCGTATGTGCGCACGACGTGGTTCCGTGGCACTGGCGCCGAGTTCTCGGCCATGTCGAAGGACATGGCGGAGAAGGGTCGCCACAGCAAGCACCCCATCTGGCCCATCTACGCGAAGGTGAACGGCGACCGCGCCATCACGGAGAGCTACGCGCAGATCCAGAACCGCTCGACCATCGAGGGCATCGAGGTCGACATGACTCAGCACTGCCGCTTCTTCTCGCAAGCGGTGCGCACTCCCCAGGGGTGGAAGTTCCTGTCGTTCGAGGCCATCTACCAGAAGGACTCGATCCAGCCGGTCGTCCCGGGCACGCCGATTCCGCTCAAGTGGGAGGACGTGGAGCACCTGCGCCCCTCGTACCGCATCTGGGCGTGGGCGATGACCCTCCGCGGTTACGACGTTCCCGACGACCTGCTGGGCGATGACCGGCCGGATCTGATGGCGGAGTTCTACGCTCGGATGAACGCCTGGCTGAACGAATCGCCGACGTACGAACTGTGAGTTCACCCCGGGAGCAATGATGCGGCCGCAGGCAAGCAACCTCGTGGAGACGCACGTCTCTTCTCTTGATGAGTGGCAGCGACTCGTCTCGAGCGTCGCGGGCAGTCTCACGATGGTCGACGACGAGGCCACCTTCACGGGGATCGTCAGCTCGCGGCAGTTCGGCTCGACCGCGCTCGTGCATCTGAGCACGGATCAGCCGCATACCGTCATCCGCGACCCCGCGCCGTCCGAGGATGCCACACCGCAGATCGCCGTGTCGCTCCAGATCCGAGGGCACAGCTTCCTCGAACAGCACGGGCGGACGGCGCGGCTCAACCCCGGCGACTTCGTGATCTTCAACCTTCTCGCGCCGTACCGACGGACTTTCCCGGAGTCGAGCGAGACGTTCTTCATCGTGATTCCGATGGCGGCGATCGCGATTCCGGCGACGAGCGCCGCGCAGCTCAGTGCGGTGAAGGTGGATGGAAGCCATGGCTTCGGGTCGGTCGTGTCTCAGTTCCTCACAGGGGTGTCCAGTCATCTGCACGAGTTCAGCGGCGCTGCCGGAGCACGCACGGCACAGTCGGTGGTCGACGTCGTCGCGGCGACGCTCATGCAGGACCTCGATCTCATCGTCGACTCGCGGGAGCTCCAGCGCCGACGGCTGCGGAGCGCCGTCCGTGCGTACATCGAGGCGCAGTACCACGATCCGCTGCTGACGACCGAATCGATCGCCGCGAACTTCTTCGTCTCGGCGCGCCATCTGCACAACCTGTTCCGCGACGAGGGCACGACCGTGGCCGAGCTGCTGCGACTCGAGCGGCTGCGCGTGGCGTACCGCCTGCTGAACGACGAGAACAACGCTCACCTCACGGTCGCGCAGGTGGCCAGCCAGTGCGGGTATGCGAACGCCACGTCGTTCTCGCGGGCATACCGCGCGCACTACGGATCGAACCCCCGCGGTCGCGCGCAGGCGGTGGAGTAGGCCGTTCCATGGATCGCGCACCGCGCGCGCCCCTCGTCGACGTCACGACAGATTCGCTCGAGGAGTGGCAGCGACTGATCGCGTCGCACCTGCTGACGCTGCACATGATCCCGGACGGGGCACCAGGATTCGACGGCCGGATCCGGTCGCGGCGGTTCGGCGACATCACGCTCGCGGTCCTCGACGCCGGTCCTCACCTCCTTCGGCGGTCGGGAGGTCGTGCCGCCCAGGGAGAGGTGCCGTATCTCAATATCTCCTTGCAGCGGCACGGCACGAGCACGATCTCACAGCACGGCCGGCACGCAGAGCTGCACCCCGGGGACTTCGTGCTGTACGACACCTCGGCGCCGTACACGCGCGACTTCCCGGGGCGGTACGGCTCGTTCGTGCTGATGCTGCCCCGCGCTCGCGTGGGCCTGCCGCTCGAAGCGATCCGCGCGATCACTGCGCGCAAGGTGACCGCCGACAGCGGGCTCGGCGCGGCCGTCGGGCGGTTCCTCGCGGACATCGGGGAGCGTCTCGACGCCGTGCACGATGATGCGGGCGTGCGGGTGTCGCAGGCGATCATCGATCTCGTCGCGGCGACCATCATCGATGCGCTCGGCGTCGAGATGACGGAGAAGGAGTTCCGGAGACGGCGACTCCGATTCCTCGTGCACGAGTACATCGATCAGCACTTCGCAGACCCGCTGTGCACGTCGTCGACGATCGCCGACGCGTTCCACATCTCGAGACGTCACCTGCACGCGGTGTTCGCGGATGAACCGGCGACGGTGGCGGAGCTGCTTCGGGAACGGCGACTGGAGGAGGCGCGGATCGCTCTGCAGGACCCGGGCAGGCGCTGGTGCAGCATCGCCGCCATCGCGCAGGCGCACGGCTTCGCGAGCGCCGCGGCATTCACGAGGGCGTTCCAGTCGGCCTTCGGCGTCACCCCCAAAGCCGTGCGGCCCGCGGTCGCATCGAACTTCACAGAAAAGCAGAAAGCCGTTCCCTCCGTGTCGACCACCGGCTCCTGACGCCCGACATCCTGGAACGAGAACGAAGGGACACACGCCGGATGTCGACCAGCACCATCACCACGCCCGTCCTCATCGTGGGCGCCGGGCCCGTCGGCCTGACGCTCGCGCTCGACCTCGCCCGGCGAGGCATCTCGAGCGTGCTCGTCGAGAAGCGCGTCGACGTGGGCCAGTTCCCGAAGATGGAGCGTGTCAACCCGAGGACGATGGAGCATTTCCGTCGGCTCGGCATCGTCGAGAAGGTGCGTGCGGCAGGCCTGCCCCAGCATCTCCCCATGAACGTCTTCGTGACGGACACGCTGTTCTCCGAGCCGCTCGTCGACATCCCGCAGGGGTCGGTCGCGTCACTCAAGGAGCGCACGGCCACGACCAACGACGGCTCCATGCCTGTCGAGCCGTATCAGGTCATCTCGCAGTACACGATCGAGCCCCTGCTTCGAGCCGAAGTCGAGTCGGCGGATGCCGTGACCACCCTGTTCGGCGCCGAGCTTCTCTCGTTCACGCAGGACGACTCACACGTCGAGGCCCAGATCCGGATGCCCGACGGGTCGGACGCGACGGTGTCGGCGGAGTACATGGTCGGTGCGGACGGCGCCAGCAGCCTGGTGCGCAAGGCGCTGGGTGCGAAGCTCACGGGACGCAGCCAGCTGCTGGACCTCCACCAGGGCCTCATCCGCGCGGACGACCTCTATGAGCAGCTGCCGCACAAGGGGCGTCACTACCACTTCCTCGACGGTCACTCGTCGTTCCTGATCGTGCAGGACTCGACTCGTCACTTCACCCTCCACACGATGCTCGAATCTCCCGACGAGATGGGCGAGAGGTTCGAGGCGATCGTCGGACGCCCCATCGACTACGAAGTGATCTTCTCGGCGCCATGGACGATGCGCGGCATGGTCGCAGACTCCTACGGCTCGGGACGCGTGTGGCTCGCTGGGGATTCCGCGCACCTCATGCCGCCGACGGCCGGACTGGGGATGAACACGGGCGTGGGCGAGGCGATCGATCTCGCCTGGAAGCTGCAGGGCGTGCTCGAAGGATGGGGTGGACCGGCGCTCCTCCCGTCGTACGACAGCGAACGCCGTCCGATCGCCGCGATCAACGTCGACTACTCCGTGACGCGCTTCGAGGCGCGCGAGAGCTGGCGCCGCGAGGTCGACCCCGCGACGGCGCAGGACCCCGCAGTCCGCGCCGACCTCGCTGCCCTCATCGACAGTCTCGAAGCGAAGGCCGGCTACATGGAAGGCGTCGAGATGGGATATCGGTACTCCGACAGCCCCATTCTCCCGGGCTCGCATCCGGACGAAGCGGATGCCGCGTCGGGCGTCGATCGCCGCTATCGACCGGGTATGCGCATCGGCGTGCGGCTCCCGCACGTGTGGCTGGAGGCGGGCGCGGTCGCCGTTCAGGACGTGCTGCCCCTGAATGCCTTCTCGCTGCTCTGCCTGCGTGAGGCCGCCGATGTCGCCGACGCGTTCCGCGCGGCCTTCGCCGAAGCGGGAGTCCCTCTCCACGTCGAACAGATCGACAGCGACGCGGCCCGTGAGGTCTACGGCGCATCGTTCGTGCTCGTGCGTCCGGACCTGCACATCGCATGGTTCGGCGAGGCTCTCGACGCGGAGCCGGCGTCTCTGCTGCGCTCCATCACGGGACACGATCTGACCGCGAGCCGCGACTAGGAACATCGCGCGACCACCGTCTGCGGCATCTCGCCGCGTCGCGGGCATCCGTCTCGATATGGATCAGGTCTGGGACGCGCAGGCCACGCACATCGTCGCCATGGGACGCGCCTCGAGCCGAGCGGGCGGAATGGGGTCGCCGCAGCGCACGCAGACGCCGTAGGTTCCGGCATCCATCCGTCGGATTGCCTCCTCGACCTCCGCGCGCTCGTCGAGCCGTGCCCGGCGCAGGGCGTCGACCCGTTGCCATTCGCCCGACAGGGTCGAGCCTTCGGGATCGTGCTCGTCGTCTGCGGTCGCGTCGGCGCGGTCGGTGCGCAGCGATGCCTCGTCGGCATCCAGGCGCGCCAGCAGCGCGTCGATCTCACGCAGTCGCTGTTCGAGGGCCGCTCTGGTCATGATTTGAAACTACGCGAGATATTCGACATCCGGCCGGGCGGGAGGCACGGGCACGCCCTGTCAAGCCCGTTTGCGCGGCGGTGCTCGAGCGAGAGGCTGGGGCGACAAGAGAGGAGCAGCCATGTCGGACGAGCAGACGCAGGGTGAAACCGGGCAGGCGCAGGGCGAGACCGGGCAGACGGAGGGCGCGGAGCAGCAGGGTCAGGGCGAGCAGACCCCGTCGGAGGAGATGTCGGCCCAGACGCCCCCCGAGGAGGTGCCGGACGAGCCTGCCGCCCCCAAGGAGGGGGCCACGGAGGAGTCGGCGATCGACGAGGCTCCGGCAGACCCGCCCAGCCAGGAGGAGGAGCTGCCGTCCAACGACGAGCTCGAGGAGCCGAGCACCGAGAAGTCACCCGGCGAAGAGCCCAAGGCGCCGTCCCGACAGGAGCCCGAGCCCAGCCACGAGGCCGTCGGCATCGGCGTCATCGACTACCCCGATGACGAGGTGCACAGCACCGCGGAGCACGACAACGACGGAGCGCGCGACAACTAGACTGGAGGGCGATCCCCCGCCGGCACCCGAGTCTTGGAGTTCAGCCGCGTGAGCACCCCCGTCACCTCCCCCGTCGCAGACACCGTCGAGAACGCCGCTGCCACGCCGGACCGCGAACAGCCGTATGCCGCGCTGGGCCTGAAACCCGACGAGTACGAGCGCATCCGCGAGATCCTCGGCCGTCGTCCCACCAGCGGTGAGCTGGCGATGTACTCGGTGATGTGGAGCGAGCACTGCTCCTACAAATCGTCGAAGGTGTACCTGCGCCGTTTCGGCCAGAAGGTGTCTGACGAGATGCGCGAGCGCCTCATGGTCGGCATGGGCCAGAACGCGGGCGTCGTCGACGTCGGCGAGGGCTGGGCCGTCACGTTCAAGGTCGAGTCGCACAACCACCCCAGCTACATCGAGCCGTTCCAGGGCGCCGCGACCGGCGTCGGCGGCATCGTCCGTGACATCATCTCGATGGGCGCGCGACCCGTGGCCGTCATGGACCAGCTGCGCTTCGGCGCCATCGACAACCCCGACACCGCCCGCGTCGTGCACGGCGTCGTCAGCGGCATCTCCTTCTACGGCAACTGCCTCGGCCTTCCGAACATCGGCGGCGAGACGGTGTTCGACGCGGTCTACCAGGGCAACCCCCTCGTCAACGCGCTCGCCGTCGGCGTGCTGCGCCACGAAGACCTCAAGCTCGCGAACGCGTCGGGCGCCGGCAACAAGGTCGTGCTCTTCGGAGCTCGCACCGGCGGCGACGGCATCGGCGGCGCGAGCATCCTGGCATCCGACACCTTCGCCGACGGCGGCCCCACCAAGCGCCCCGCCGTGCAGGTGGGCGACCCGTTCGCCGAGAAGGTGCTCATCGAGTGCTGCCTGGAGCTCTACAAGAACGAGCTGGTGGAGGCCATCCAGGACCTCGGTGCCGCCGGCATCTCGTGCGCCACGAGCGAGCTCGCCGCCAACGGCGGCTCGGGCATGCGCGTCGACCTGGAGAACGTGCTGCTGCGCGACCCGTCGCTCACGCCCGAGGAGATCCTCATGAGCGAGAGCCAGGAGCGCATGATGGCGATCGTCGCTCCCGAGAAGCTCGACGCCTTCATGGCGGTCGTCGACAAGTGGCAGGTCGAGACCAGCGTGCTCGGCGAGGTCACCGGCGACGGACGCCTCCAGATCTTCTGGCACGGCGAGAAGATCGTCGACGTCGACCCCTCGACGGTCGCCGTCGACGGCCCCGTCTACGAGCGTCCCGTCGCCTACCCCACGTGGATCGACGCGCTGCGCGACGACTCGGCATCCGCCCTGCCCCGCACCGACGACCCCGAGACGCTGCGCGCCCAGTTCCTGCAGCTGCTCGGCAGCCCCAACCTGGCCGACACGTCGTGGATCACCAACCAGTACGACTACTACGTCATGGGCAACACGGCGCTCAGCTTCCCCGATGACGCGGGAATGATCCGCGTCGACGAGGAGTCGGGCCTCGGCTTCGCGATCGCCACCGACTGCAACGGTCGCTTCTGCCAGCTCGACCCCTACGCCGGCGCACAGCTCGCGCTCGCCGAGGCGTACCGCAACGTCGCCGTCACGGGTGCCGTGCCGACCGCAGTGACCGACTGCCTCAACTTCGGCAGCCCCGAGAACCCCGAGGTCATGTGGCAGTTCGGGCAGGCCGTCGACGGCCTCGCCGACGCCTGCTTCGAGCTCGGCGTGCCCGTCACGGGCGGCAACGTCAGCTTCTACAACCAGACCGGTGACCAGCCGATCTTCCCGACACCCGTCGTGGGTGTGCTCGGCATCATCGACGACGTCGCCCGCCGCATCCCGTCGGGCTGGCAGGATGCCGGCGAGAACATCTACCTGCTGGGCGTCACCGCCACCGAGCTCAGCGGTTCGGCGTGGGCCGGTGAGATCCACGGCCACCTCGGCGGCCGTCCGCCGGCGGTCGACCTGGCACAGGAGAAGAAGCTCGCCGAGCTCATCCACGCCGCGTCGCAGCAGGAGCTGGTCTCGAGCGCGCACGACCTGTCGGAGGGCGGCCTCGCCCAGGCGCTCGCGGAGTGCGTCATGCGCTTCGGCGTGGGCGCACGCGTGTGGCTGCGCGAGATCATGGAGCGCGACGGTGTGGATGCCGCGACCGCGCTGTTCAGCGAGTCGACCGGCCGCGTGATCGTGTCGGTGCCTCGCGAAGAGGACGTGAAGTTCCGTGGCCTGTGCGAGGGCCGCGGTTACCCGGTGCTCCGCATCGGCGTTACCGACGCCGCCCCCGACCAGGAGGCGACGCTCGAAGTGCAGGATGTGTTCACCGTCTCGGTGTCCGAGCTGCGCAACACCTCGCGTGCCACACTCCCGGCCGTGTTCGGCGACATCATCGCCGAGCCCACCGCCTGACACTCGACCAGGAGAGACCATGACCGACGACCCGGAATACGGCGACCTCAACGCCACCCGCAGCCGTCGAGTGCGCGTCGTCGCATGGGTGGCGATCGTTTCGCTCATCCTCGTCGGCGGCGGCTCGACCGTGCTCGCGCTGCTGTTCGGCTGAGGGTTGAGGGGTCGCGCCCGGCCCGCCCCCCGCGGCCTCAGCTTCGCCTGCCGAACACCGCGTCGATGACCGGCTCAAAGAACCCGGGCACGCCGGCACCACCGATGAGCAGGGCTCGGTCGAGAAGGAGGTTGTGGGACTCGCAGCTCGTCTCAGAGGCCAGGGCGCACGCGTGACATGCGGCCTGGTTCATCCCGTCGATGTTCTGCGGCTCCGACTCCATGCATACAGGATCGTTCGGGCAGAACGCAGCCTCCTGTAGGGCCGAAAGTACGTCCGCGATCAGCAGATCACCCTCACCCTGGCGGACGAGGCCCCCGAGGGTGCCTTCGACGTCCGACGTGGTCGCGTAGATGAACACGCCGTAGTCGCCTTCGGCCTCGCAGTAGATCCGCTCGCGCAGGGAGGCGGCCGGGTAACCGCTGGTGAACGCGAGCCGTCGCATGAGGACGTGAGCGAAGGTGTGGAGGAGCACGTACTCCGCCGACGCCAGGTGCAACCGTGCGCCGAGGACCGAGCCGGCCTGGTTGTCCGCGAGCACCTCCGCTCGGGCGCGGACGTCGGGGCGCTGCGCCCAGCCGATCACCGCGCCGGCGCGGAACCGCATGAAAACGCCTTCGCCGTAACCCTCGACGGCGGGCAGCCAGCGCTTCTCGTACGCGACGGGAGGGACCGACTCGATGAGTGCCGCATCAGGGCGGTAGCGGCGGAAGCCCTTGCTTACCCTCACGTCCCGCAGGCGATCCACGAGCACCACATCGCTGATGGCGGTGACGACTGCGTCGGCCGCCTCACCCAGACCACGCGGTAGGCGTTCGACGCGGGTCTTGAAGTCGACGGACGGGGCCGTGCCGTCGATCGCAGCGAGGAAGGCTTCGAACTCCTCGGCGAGGAGCGATCCGTTCACCTCCCGGCGGTCGATGTGGCCTTCCTCGTCGATACCCGCCACCTCGAACACCACGGCCACGTCGACACCGATGTCTTCCGCGATCTGGGTTGCGAGTCCTTCACGAAGGTGCTCGGGCGAGCCTTGGAGGGCGGCGAAGAAGACGTGCGCCATGATGCGGTCCGCCTCGATCACGGCACGGCTCTCGACAGGCGGGATGTCGATCGCGCTGAATGTCTCGCCGAAGTGGAGGCTCGTCGCTCCACGCTGCTGCGGATCGAGCGCCTTGCCGCAATGACCCCATGAGCTCTCCCAGGGCTGCATACCGTGGCAGGTGATCCCCTCGTTCGCGAAGACGTCCCGACGCAGGTCACCCAGCGAACGTCGATGCCCGCAGCGCTCACACGAGACGATGAGGCTGCTCAAGCCTTCGGCGCGTCCCTGCGAGGTCCGGAAATACAACTTGTCCTCGGCTTTGCAGTCTCCGTCGGCGTTCCTGTGTACCCAGAACGCCCAGGGCACGTCTTCGACGTGACTCTTTTCCGTGCAGACGGCGACGAACCTCATCGGGACGAGGCGGCCGTCGCACGCGGCTGCGTCGCAGATGGGCGCCTTGCCCGTCTCCTTGGAACGGCTCCACTTGACCATCCGCCTGCACACCTGACAGAACAGCCACCCCGGGAAACGCTCGAACTCGAGGCCGGGGGCCTGGGATGACTCGGGATCGGGGGTGGTGGGCGCAGCCCACAGTTCCTGGACGTTGAGACGCGCCGCGAGCCGGTCGTGCTGCACAGGTTGCCGGAGCCGTGCCGGCGGCCACTTGTCGCCGGTGGGCGCCATGAACGACTGTCCGAGGATGTCGACGATGGCGCCGGGTCCGTAAGGGGACACCGTCTCCGATGCCCGGATCGACTTCGAGATCTGTTCAGCCACGACGCTCTCCGTTCGCACGCACCTTCACCACGCGGTCCACGGCCCGCATGGAGTTCATCACCGGCCACCCTCGGCCGTCCTGATCGAACTGACGCATGAGGCGCTCCTCGGGTCTGCGCGACGAGTAGGAGAGTTGTATCCCCTCCTTCTGCGCAGCGGCCCGGAGCTCGGTCCATTCACGCACCGCCTCGTCGATCTCCTTTGCGACGGTGTCGGGCTCGCGCTCATCGGCAGCTGCGACGTGTGCCTTGAGGAGCTCGATCGCGCGCTTCACCTTCGCATCGTCCGGATCGAAACGGTGGGCGTCGGAGTTGGCGTTGAGGCCGACGGCATGGCGGACGAGGATGACGAGGGCCGCATGGAGCGCGCGCCGTCGCGCCTGCATCGACCACGGTGTGACGCTCGACGGCTCCACGTAGCGGTAGTACGAACGGTGGAACGCGCCGAACGACTCGAACACCGACCGGTCACGGGGCTTGCCGGAACGGAACATGGTGACGACGAGACCGGGCGTTTTCCCGCGGCCTACACGCGATGTCGCCTGGATGTACTCCGCCGTCGTCTTCGGTTGGCCGTTCACGAGCATGAGGCCGAGTCGCGTGACGTCGATACCCACCGACATGATGTTCGTCGTCGCGAGCGCATCGATCTGGCCGGATTCGCCGGCATGCAGCTTCAGGCGCTCCAGGAGACCGACTAGATCGGCGGAACTGACGTTGCCGTTGAGTTCTTCGATGCCGTCCGTGGCCATGTGTCGGGAGCGACCTTCGTTCACCTCGCGCCGCGCCAAGTTCGCCGACGCGTCATCGCGAAGGATGGTCACGGTGCGGCCGAGCTCGCGGAGGCTGTTGTGGTAGACGACGAGCGTCCAGTAGGCATCCTTGGCCGGTCCGTCGAGCCCCACGGCGTCGGGGGCGTCGAGGATCTCGGTCGCCAGCTGACCGATTGCCCAGGAGGGTGTATGGGCCTGCGGCATGAGGCCTAGGTACACGCGCCCCGCTGCGTCCGGGTCGGGCTCCGAGAAGTGGTTTTCGTCCGAGTCGAGGCCGGCCGGCGGGAACGCCTCCACGCGCGGTCTCCCCATAAGCTCCTTGACCTGGCGCGTCGAGGCACGTGTCGTCGCGGTCGACGCGATGACTTTCGGCCCCCGGCCATCACGCCATTTGAGAAGCGTCGAGATCGCCGCCTCGTAGACGCCGACGATCGTCCCCAGGGGGCCACTCAGCAGGTGTAGCTCGTCCTGAATCAGCAGCGACGGAGGATCTGCGACGCCGGTGGCGCCGAACAGGCGCCCGCCCTCGTCGATCCATGCGAGACGCGCGAGCTTGTCGACGGTCGCCACGAGCATCGTGGGTGGATTCTCGTAGATCCCCTCGTCGACCACCTGCACGGGCAGCGCGGAGGTGAAGGGGCAGTCGGCGTCGGGGCAGAAGAACGTGAAACCGTGCGCGTCGGCCTTCACGCCGTACGACCGGTCGTCCGACACCCACCGGGTGGGCATGATCTTGTGGCCACACCATGGGCAGGTGAGCAACTGGAACGGATTCTCCGGTCTCGATTCCGTTCGGGTCCGTGTGAACCAGTCCTTCGCCTGGGTGAAAGTGCCCGGAGTGGTGGAGTTTCCCAGCCACAGGCCGATCGAGAAGGCCGGAGCGCCGTCCAGACGCTCGTCGTCATGACGCATGAGCTCTAGCGCGCAGATCAGTTTGGACGCGCGCTGGAACTGTTGTGCGGTCAGGAGGCGCATTGTGTAGCGGGTGAGCACCGCCATCCCGCCCCCCTTGTGGCCCCGCACGAGGCGACGTCGGATCATCTCGGTTGCTGCAAGGCCGAGATAGGCCTCGGTCTTGCCGCCGCCCGTGGGGAACCAGATCAGGTCGACGAGTTCGCGGTCTTCGTGCTCCGGGTCGACGGTGGACGGGAGGGCGGCAAGGAGGAAGGCGAGCTGGAACGGTCGCCATGCGGGCTCGGCGTCACCGAAGTCGGTGCTCAACCGCTTGCCGAGACGGACACCCGGCTCGACGTGCCCTCCTTGACGCAACATCTGCCACCGCATCGCGGCGTTCGCCATGCGGAAGGACGTCAGGACATCGCCACCTTCGGCGAGCAGACGGATCCCGGCCTCGATGCGATCGGCCGCCCGTTCCTGCCGCGCGATGATCGCCTCCGCGACGCGGGCATCGGCATCCGCGACCTCGGCCGCGGTCCGTCGCTGCGCCGCGATGAATTCCCGGTAGTCGGACACCACCACGCCCAGCGCGTCGGCCAGCGCCGAGGCGCTGAGGGAGTCGTCGGCGAGACACTGCATCCGGTAAACGTCGCTCGCTCCCACTTTCGCTCGGATGGCGCTGTTCTCAACCTGCGGAAGCGTCGCGGTACGCACGACAGTCGGCGAGTGGTCGTCCCACTCCACGGCAACGCCGTGACCGATTGCGTACACGGGCTTGCCCCGGTACCGGAAGATCAGCTCGGTGTCCTCCTCGTCGACATCGGCTCCCCCGGCCGGATACGGGAGCAGACCGGCGGGATCGGTGACGCGCATCGATGCCTGAAAGAGGCACAGCTCGGGGTGCCTCTTCGCCTCGCCGGCCGGGACGTACGCCGCATTGGACAGAGAGACCGTCGTCAACCGGTCCTCACCGTTGATCCGTGTTCGCCACGTCACACGGGCGCGGCCCTCCCACACGTCGATCGCGCCGCCGGTGGTGACGTCGATCTCGACCGTGCCGTCGAGAGGACGCCGGCGCCAGCGCTCTCCCGCACTTCCCTCGTCGCCCGACTCGGTCGCCGCGGGAGCGGGCGTCGCCTCCTTCGCGTAGACACCCCCCGTCACATGCACGGTCAGTCGGGCGCCGCGGTGCAGGAACGTCGTCCCGAAAGATTGGGGGGCCCAGCCGAAGGCGCCCGTGATGTTGAGACCCGGGTCTTCATCGCCCTCCTCAATCTCACCGACGTCACCATCCGGCTCCTCGGCGACCACGTCGTCGGGCACGGACGCGAGGTCGTCGTCCTCGACCGATCCACCGGCTCCCACGAGTGCACCCTTCTCCACCGGGTAGAGGGTGCCGACGAGATAGGCGTAGACGGGGTTGCGGTCGAGCACCTCGTCTGCGCCGCCGAGCGGCCCGAACCACCGGCGCCGAAGCATGTCGACGACGGCGGTGCGCCCCTCAGCGGGGTCGGTAATGAGGCCGACTCGCGCCGAGTCGGTCGTGATGTCGTTCACTTCTCACCCCACAGGTAGTCGAAGTCGTTGAAGGCGAGGCGATCGCCGAACTGATCGAACGTGTCGGCGACGTTCACGATGAGGCAGCGGTCGGTGCCTCCGTTCTCAGGCCCTCGGAGTCCACGGCCGACCATTTGGATGTATCGGTTGGGTGAGAACGTAGGGCGCGCGATGTAGAGCGCTCGAACCATGGGCGCATCGAATCCCTGCGTGAGAAGGTCGCAGTTCAGGAGTACGCGGGTCTCACCGTCCCGGAACCGCTGGATGACCCGGCGCCGTTCGGGGGTGCGCATCGACCCGTCCACCGCGTCCGCCGCGATTCCCCGCAGTTCGAGCAGGGCGGCGGCCGTGTGGGCGGCTGCGACGGACGGCATGAACACGAGAATCGGCCAGTCCTCGGGTTGATCGGCGATGTGGTCGACCACGAGTTCGGTGCGCTTGACGTCGGCGCCGATGCGATCGAGCATCGCCTTGGAGACGTCGCGCATCTTCAGACCTTGGGCGTCCATCTCGTAGCGCAGACCGGGCAGGACGGTGTGGTCCACCTCGCTGAGGACCCCTCGGGCACGGAGCTCGGCGATCGGGTCTTCAGGATCGAGTACTTCGAGCGTGCGATTGCCGAAGCGGCCGGCGAACGCGCGGTTGACCTCCGGGTTCCGTCCCTTGAAGGGGGTCGCTGTCAGACCGAGCAGGGGGCGCGCCGTCGTGTAGGCGGTGAGGCCGAGCTGGGCGAGGATGCGTGTGTACGTGGGTGAGTCACCCGCCGTGTGCGCCTCGTCGATCACGACGAGCGACGGCTCGCGGAGCCACGCGTACGGTGCTTCCGGCAGCCTGCTGTCGAGCGTGTCGTCGATCGCGAACACGATCTGGAGCTCCTCGTTCGACTCGTCGACGTCGTACCCGCTCCAGAAGCGGCTGAGATCGACGGGACGCTGGTCGCCCAACCACCGCCACACCTCGGAAAAGGTCTGGATCGCCTGCTCGCAGAGCTCCATGCTCTGTGCTATCCACAGCACCGGGGAGGAAAGGAGGTCGTCCCTCATCATCATCAGTACGGCCTCTGCCGTCACGCGCGTCTTACCGGCCCCCGTCGGGAGGGTGAGGAGACCGCGGCTGCGTTGAACGTTCGGTCCCACCTCCGTCACGAGGTCACGTATCTTCGTTGCGAGCGCCTCCTGGTAGTCGTGCAGAGGGTTGAGCTCGAGCTTGCCGGGGACCAGGGTGACGCGGGGCGGTTTGATTTCCCGTTCACCAGCGAACTCCGTGCCGAATCCCAGCGCTCGTACCGCGGCCTGGGCGACGGCGCTGCCGTCCCATGCGCTCGGTACGCGGATGCCGGCGGATTTCAGCCGCTCGCGAAGCACGCGGAGGGCGTCGTTTCCGTGAGCCCGCAGGAAGAGCTCGGCCACGTGGCGGTCCGACTGCGGTCCCGCGGCACGTTCGACCGCTTCGAGGAACCCTCGCGGGAGCTCTGCCCTCAACGCTTCCACTCCCACGAGGATCAGGAGGCGCTCCGCGTGCGACCCAGCCGCCCGGGCACGCTCCAGGACCTCCGTGCGTCGCAGCTTCTCATCGGCGATCAACACGTTCTGCACGTCGTAGTCGCTCAGCCCCAAGTCGAGCTCCCGCACCGCCGCTGCGAGCCGTCCATGCGCGTCGAGCGAGCGGTCGACCAGGACCGCCCTGCCCTCGCCGAGCGACGATGCCACGGGCGTGCGCAGAGTGCCGCGTGCGCCAGCGCTGATCACCTGGTAGAGCGCGTCGGCGACGATGACCTCCACGCCGCGTGCATCGGGGCCGATGAACTCGGAGATGCTCGGATGGAGGTCTTCTAGTACGACGGGTGCGTCCGTGCCGATCGCCTCGACCGTCTTCGCGAGCGCGGTCTGGACGTCCTCGATTCCCCATTCATCGGTGAGGGTGGTCTTCCCCGACGGCGGGACGTAGGCCCAACCCATGGCGACCACGTCGGCGACGTCGTCGGGAGACGCGATCACGACGTCGCGGATCCCCGACAGCGTCACGCGCCCGTCGCGGATCGCCGGGATCGTGTCCGGTCGGCGGATCCGGCTCCTCGTTGCGGCTTCTTCGAGGAGCTCGGTGAGGACGCGCGGGTTGCCGAGAGGGAACCCGTCACGCCCGAGGGCCTCGGCCAGTATGCCGTCGGGCACTTCCGCGAGCGTCGAGGGCGCCGAGAATGCGTGGCTCGCCTGCATGTTCGCCACCGGAAGGAAGTTGCCGAATCTACCGAGGGCGTCGCCAACGAGCTCATCGGGGCGGCGCGGTCCGAGCGTCGATGTGACCAGCCCGTACTCCCCCAGCGCCCAGCGCTCAAGTGAGGGCACCGCCATCGTGTGGAGACCGCGGCCCCCGATGGGAATGTTCACGGTGCGATGGGAGGGGCCGAAGATGCGGACGATCGAGTCGCACCATTGGTTCTTCTCGTTGTCATCCAGCCCCTCGGTGAGCAGGGTCAGCGGGCCGGGGCCGGTGTACTCTTCGAGGGCACGGACGACGTCGAGCTTCGCGGGCGCGATCCGTCGCTGGGCCAATTCCCTCCGAGCGCGTGTGAAGACCATGTCGACGTAGTCGTCGAAGATCTTCTCCTCTCGTGCGGCGACGTCGTTGCGGGGGCCATTGAGGCAGCCTGCCGCATGGAGCAGGTCGACGTTCGGCACCTTCGCCCGGTCCGCCTGCCGGGCGCCGACGTTTCGGGCGATTGAAGGCTCGGCGAACACCTGCTTGGCGGCACGCCACGTGCCGGCGCGCGTCGGCACGAGCGGCTCGACACCGCGTGAGCGCATCCCGCGAAGCAGCGCGACGGCGACCGCGGGGGTGGCTGCCGAGACCGCGGTCCAGAATGCGTCCCACGCCGACGCCTCGGACTTGTCCGTCAGGGCGTCCGCCAAGGCCGTCGCGACCTCATCCTGCGAGACCCGCCGGAAACCCGCTGCCTCCAGCAAGCGGCGGCATTCGTCGTCCTCGGCGATGTCAGATCGGACACAGTCGAGGCCTTCCGGCAGCGGCGCCCCGGCGACGGGGAGCAGGATCCGGCGTCGTGCGTCCAAGGGGACGATCCGGCCGCTTTCCGTGGGCACGAGAGGGATGGAGTCCGCCTCGGGGCCGACGCCGCGGGCCGCGCGGATCAGTTCGAGGAGCTGGAGCGAGGCGCGTACCCCGTCGACGGAGCCGTCCGCGCTCGGCTCCGCAAGCCATAGCGCGAGCGGAGCCGTTCCGCGCGCGGACCCGTCCCGCTCGGCGATCAGTGTGCGGAGACGGGCGATGCGGGTGGGGGTGCGGAAACACGACGGGTGAGGCACGTCCGTGCGTCCCATCGCGCGCGCCCACGTCTCCACCACCCTGCCGCTCAGGGCATACTTCTCGAGATCCGGGAGTACGACGATCTCCGTCGGATGGACCAACTCTCCCGTCGTATCCGGCACCATCCGCCGTTCGGTCGCGCGCCGGGGGATCGCCTCGGACAGGTACTCGTCGGCGACGCTGCGCGTCTCGCGACCACGCGCGGGGAAGAGGTCGAGGTGCGCGGCCGGGTCGTCGGCCGTGGAAGCCCGCACGACGACGTCGAGGAACAGGTCGGTCGCGACGTCGAGCAGCGCCTTGTTGAGGGGAGTGAGTCGTTCGGCTGCCTCGTCGCTGCGGGAGAAGTTCGTCCTAGCCTCGACCAGGTGCGTACGATCGTCGTTCACCTGCCAGGGGGCGTTGAACAGACCGCCGGCTGTCGTCTGGTCCAGAAGCGGGAACCATGCCCACAGCCGTCCGACCTCGGTGCGCCGGGCGGGGTTCACGGCGTACGACACGGTCATCGACTTGCGTCGTGCGGTGTCGGGAAGCGTCGCCGCGACCTCCTCGGTCGGTTCGTAGACGCGCTCCGCGTAGTACCACTCGACCTTCTTCCCCGCGGAATCCGTGATCGTGACGGTTCCTCCTTCAGGCGATACGTGGCGGCGGCGGGTGCGGGTGAGGAGATCGCCACTCGGTTTCTCGAGTGTCACGGTCAGCTCCGACAGCGACGCGAGTAGGACCAGCGACTCGTCGTTGAACTGCTCGTCGAGTTCGGTGCGGATGCGCGCGCCGTCGCGGGCGAGGGGGAGTTTCACCACCGTCGTAGCCCACTCGCGCAGCTCGGCGAGGTGCGGATCGGCGGCTGCGGCCTCATCGGGGTCCACGATCGAGGGCACGCGGAGCAGGGGGAGCCGCCCTCCCCGGGTCTGGAGGCCGGATAGGAGTTCGTGCGTCCGCTCAGGGTTGAACTCGAAGCTCACCGAACGGCTGTAGATCTGAGGGTGGTCGGTGATGCCGAGCACGGACTTGAACCCGAGCCCGAAGCGGCCGATCTCCTCGTCGCGCTTGCCCGACAGGAACGCGTGTGTGACGGCACGGAGGCCCGCCTCGGCGAAGGGGGCCCCTTCGTTCGCACAATAGAGCGCCTTTCCGGCGAGGCGGAATTCGATCCGACCGGGGCTGCCTCCCGCCGAAAGCGCGTCGACCGCGTTCTGAAGGAGCTCACTTATCTGGCGGGTTCCGTACCCACCGCTGCGGTAGCTGTCTTCCTGGCGGACGTGCTCCTCGATGAGATCCGGGTCGCCTTCGTACGCCGCCAATGCGGCCTCCTGCTGCCGGTATACGTATTCCTGGAGGTGTGCGACCTCCAAGCCTTTCCAAGTCATACCTCTGCCCCTCTTCGGGAGTGGAGGGACATTCGTCCCCGCTGGGCCACTTTGCCCAGCCGACCGACGCTATATGGACCGTCGGACACCGCAGTCCTCTCACACGGGTCTACGCCCGAGCATAAGACGATCAATGAGAATGTCCTCATCTCTTGGGTATCGTTGCGCAAACCAGTTATCGATTGCATTCTCCGCGGCAGGGAGTTGCACGGACATGTCGACGTTTGAACCCGATGGAGCCCGACACCAGGCATGCAGCACCCGCGATCTGGGTTACCAGGTGCGGACAGTGAGCCGTGGCGTGGACCCAACTGATCCGAAGCGCGCAGAGATGCCCCACGAGGAATCGGCTGTCGAGAAGCTGTTTCGTCGTAAGTTCCTGGAGCGAGCGATCGCGATGGGCGGCTCGGTCGCGGAGCAACCGGGTGGCAAGGGTAGTGAGATTTCGGTACGGCTTCCGTACGACGATCGCACCTGGGTGCTACAGCCGCAGGTTCCGCTCGGGCCGACCAAGCCGGACTTCGTGCTGCAGGCTTCGGGCGGCGGCGTCGATCCCATGGCGATCTATACCGACGGCAAGCGGTGGCATGCGCATCCGGAAGCGAACCGAGTTCGTGACGATGCAGAGAAGCGCATTGCGGCTCGTGCGGCGGGCTACCGTGTCGTTGCGGTCACCTGGAACGATCTGGTCGATATCCCGCTCCCTGGACACTGGTTCGAACGAGGTTGGGCCGAGACGCTTGCCCCGACATACGGGCTGCCGGTTGCCGAGCTCGCGCGGTTAACGGACGATCCGCTGACTTCAGTCATGAAGTGGATGAGTGATCCGGAAAGGGAGCGAGGGATCCGCGCACGCCTAGCGAAGGCGGTCCCGCTGCTCACGAGCGTAGCGAAAGTACGCGCGCAGAGCGGGACCGTCGAGGCCCCTCTCGCGGGGCTCGCCGCATCGGTGTTGAGGGGTAACGTACCGGTCCACGGTGCGAAGGAATGGGTGACTCTGCACGGTCGCGTCGCACTCGCCGGAAGACTCGCCGCCCATGGAAGCACCGAAGTGGCGCTGGTGCTCGACGACCGGGACGCGGCGCTTCTCGATGAAGAATTTGACCGGTCGTGGCGGTTATGGCTGCACCTGGCGAACCTGCTGGGCTGGGCAGTGGGTGCGGACGAGATCGCAATTACCACCATCGTGGCTCTGGGGGGTGGCAGTGGCGGGTTCTCCGACGGCGACGTGTTCGAACTCGCCGAGGAATGGGTAGCGGCCAGCGAATACGCCACCCCCGCCGAACGCAAGATGTTGACGAGATTCGCGCGAACGGGACTGCCGCTGCCTGAACTCGGACGCGAGGGCCCCGCTGGAGTGGTGCTGTCGTTCAGTTGGGCACATCCCCGGATCGCCGTGGCCTGGGGGTTGGCCGACGGGGACTTCACCGCGGCCGCCGCGGAAGGCTGGACACTGATCGAAGCCGAGCGTGGCGACGTCGTCGACGCCGTCTTGACACTCTTGAGAGGGGCACCACATGCCGGTGATCACGATGGCGGCCACTAAGGAGCCGAAGCACGGAAACGACGTGAAGGCGAAGATCTTCAACTTCCTGATGAAGCTGGGGGAGAGCGATTCAACACCCGGCCTCCACATCGAGCCGATCAAGGGATCCGCTGATCCGCGCGTGCGTACGGGGAGGGTCGACCTGAACATGCGCGCGGTTCTCTTCCGCATCGACCCGCCCGACGGTGAGGTCCACTACCTCTATACCGGAACCTGGACCCACGACGAGGGGATCAGAAGGGCGAAAAGTTCGACGCTACACATCAATCAAGCCACCGGTGTCCTCGAACTTCGCGATGCGGTCACTGCAATCGGCGCAAGTGCGGCGCGCATCCCGCAGACGCACGGTCAGATCAAGCGGCAGTCGCTTCTCAGCGAGCTCGGGTATGACAAACGTGTCCTCCTCGATGGGCTCGGGTTCGAGCCACCGGTTGTCGACGCCGCGTTCGAGATCGCCCACGAGGATGCGCTCCTCGACTTCGTTTCCGAGCTCGGTACGCCCTGGCAACAGGAGGTGCTGTTGTCCATGGCGGCACAGGAGTCGGTGGATTCGATCCGGACCCGCTTGCATCTCGAGCGGGACGTCGACGCGGCTCCCGGCGCTGATGATGCGACGAAGGTGCTGGAGGCGCTTAGGCATCCCGCGAGCCGGATGCAGTTCACGTACATCGGTGACGACATCGAGGAGCTGCGACGGGTCATTGATGGCGGCGACTTCGGCGCGTGGCGCGTGTACCTCCACCCCGAGCAGCGTGAGTATGTCGAGAGGGATTACTCCGGGTGCTTCCGGCTCAGCGGCGGCGCCGGCACGGGTAAGACGGTCGTGCTCCTTCACCGGGCCCGACGCCTCGCGATTGCCGATCCCACTGCCCGAATCGTTCTCACCACTTTCACGCGCGCTCTCGCTGACAACCTCCGTCGCGATCTGGAACGGCTCGATCCGGACATCGTGTTCGCGTCCAAACCGGGTGATGCCGGCATCCTCGTGAGGGGCGTCGATCAGCTCGCCGTTGAGCTCAGAGAACTTGCTGGCGAAGCGTGGACCGAGTCCTCGATTGCGGTTTTGGGCTCGCCACGGGAACCATCCGCGCCGATCGCGGAGCCTGACTGGGCGAGAGCAATCCTCGCGGCAGGAGCTCAGCTGCCGGTCGCGTTGCAGTCCGAGACCTTCTTCTCTGATGAGTACGCGGAGATTGTCGTCTCCAACGGTGTCATTGACGCCGGGAGCTACTTCCTCGTGCGGAGGTCAGGGCGCGGCGTAACGCTCGACAGAGCGAAGCGGTCAGCCGTCTGGGCAGTGATCGACCAGATGAGGCGCGACCAACGCATCGCGGGCACGATGGGGTTCGGCGACATCGCCGCGGTCGCCGCACACTGGCTGACGTCAACGGGAACGACGTTCGCCGACCACCTGCTGATCGACGAGGGCCAAGACCTCGGCCCCGCCAAATGGAGACTGATGCGAGCTCTTGCGGCCCCCGGTCAGAACGACATCTTCATCGCCTATGACGCGCACCAGCGGATCTATGGCAAGCCGACGGTGCTGAAACGCCTCGGCATCGATATCGTCGGACGGAGTCGTCGCTTGCGACTCAACTACCGCACGACCCTGGAAAATCTGCGGTACGCGATGGGGATCCTCGACGGCGCTTCATATGAAGACGAAGACGGTCAGCTGATCACAGCGGGTTACCGATCTGCACGCTCGGGGCCGGGGCCGAGCTTGCATGCCACATCTTCGGACTCCGAACAGATCGACCGGATCTCAGAACATCTCGCCGTCTGGGTCGAACAAGGTGTGAAGCCGGAGACGATCGCGATCCTCGCGGCGACGAATGTGTCTGCGAAGAAGCTCCAGCGGTCGTTGTGCCAGCGCGGGACCCCCGTCGCGTTCATCAGTGAGCCCCGACCTACCGGCGGACAGCCCGTCGTCATGACCATGCACACCGCAAAGGGTATGGAGTTCTCCCGTGTGGTGATGTTTGACGTATCTGACGGCTCGTTTCCGCACCCGCGCGCCTACAAGGATGTGCCAGACGAGGATCGCGCTGATGTCGACCGGCAGTTCCGATCGCTGCTGTACGTAGCCGCGAGCCGCGCACGCGACGAGCTCGTCGTCACGTGGAAAGGCGGGCCTAGTGCGCTGCTGCTGAGCTGATTCTCGCAATGCCGCCCATCACACGAGACGATGTCGAATCGACCCACAGCGAGACTTAGAACTGGGACGTCGTCGCAAAGCCGCGTATTGAGACCTCAAGTACGACCCATAGGACCGTCGTCCGAGTCGGGTTGGCGCCCGGCAGACATACCTGATGAAAACGGCGTTGGGGCTCTTGCGGCGCCTGGATCGGGTCGCGCCCCGGGCGTTCGAGATCGAGTGTGGGGCGTACCGGCCGCCTCACGCCTCACGTTTACCTCGATGACGACCCTCGCGGTGACGGCCCCCGGGTCGTCTCGTACCTCGTGCTCCCAAATGCGGATCGGCTGCCAACCGGCTGCGCGCAGAGCGTTGTCGGTATCGAGATCGCGGGCGCGGTTGCGGGCGACCTTTCTAGACCAGTAGTCGCTATTGCGCACCGGAGCCTGATAATGCTCCGTGCAGCCATGCCAGAAACACCCGTCGATGAACACCGCGACCTTCCACCTCGGAAAGACGATGTCGGCGGTCCGCCGTACGGTCGGAACGGGACGGGTAGACACCCTGAATCGAAGGCCCAGGGCATGAAGGCGACGTCGAATGATGAGCTCCGGCTCTGTGTCACGTCCCCGATTGGCCTGCATCGAGGCGCGGGTGGCCGGTGAAGAGGCCCACGACGCCGGTGGCTCCGTCGACTCGCCCTTGGACATCGGATCACCTCCTCACTCCCGACACTAGATTTGATTCGATGACTCCGCACCAGTCCGCCGCAGCGGTCGCCCCTGACCGTCGGGTTGTCGCCACGGCCTCCGTGTCGGTGCTTGATCTCTTCGCTGGCGCTGGCGGGTTGACCGCCGGTTTCCATGCTGCTTCTGATCGCTACCGAGTTGCCAGGGCGGTAGAACTCGACACAGCTGCGGCGGCGACCTTCCAGGCAACATTCGGACCAAATCTGGTTTATCGAGGCGGCATCGAGGATTGGCTTCGCGACGAAGACCCCCCGGAGGTGGATGTCATCGTGGGCGGTCCTCCCTGTCAAGGATTCTCGATGCTCGGTAAACGAGACTCCGGCGACGAGCGCAACTACCTCTGGCAGGAGTACGCAGCGACGATCTTGCGATCTCAGCCGAAGTACTTCGTCGTCGAGAACGTGGCGGCGTTCTCCAAGTCACAGCAGTTCCGCGACTTCACCGAGGCAACGGGCCCCGACGGCATCTTGCGTGACTACACCTTCGAGTGGGACGTGCTCAACGCCGCAGACTACGGCGCCTTTCAGGCCCGCAAGCGGGCGATCCTCATCGGGCGTCACCGCGACCTCCCTGCCATCGGCATGCCCGCGCCGACCCACCGAGGGGCGCACCATACTGTCGCCGACGCCTTCCGGAACATCCCTCGTGAAGTGAGCGGCACCCAACTACCTCCGCAGCGCACAGAGCACTTTGGTCAATCGCTGCCGGGCGCTTTTCGGCCGTTTGATCTCCACATCGGTCGTGACTACTCGCCGCTCTCTGAAGCTCGCTTCCGGGCCATCCCTCCGGGCGGCAACCGGTTCGACCTGCCCGATCACCTGTTGGCGCCGTGCTGGCGTGGCCACACAAAGGGGGCTGGCGACGTCATGGGACGGCTGCACTGGAAGCAACCGTCGGTGACAATTCGCACAGAGTTCTTCAAACCGGAGAAGGGCCGATACCTGCACCCCTTCGAAGACCGTGCGATCACCCATTACGAAGCGGCCGTCCTCCAGGGCTTTCCCGAAACGCACCGGTTCGTCGGATCGAAGACGGCGATCGCCCGCCAGATCGGCAATGCGGTCCCGATTCCACTCGGGCGTGCGATCGCCGCACACCTCCTGGCCCACCTCTGAGCCGCCTTCGAGTCTCTTGCGGGCCCGGACGCGCGTCGGTCACGCTGGTTAGCATGGAGCCATGGACCCGGTCGTGTGGGCGGCGATCGCCGAGTTCTGGTGGGTCGGTCCGACCGTGATCGGCACCGGAGCTGTCGGCTGGCTTGGGGTGCGCGGCGGACGCCGCCAGCGCGCCCGTCGCGTCGCGTATGACGCCGCGCGGCTCGACGTGCGCACCGCCAGGCAGGACCTCGCCGGCGCTCGCGTCGCGGCGAAGATCGCGCGCGCCGAGCTCGCCCGGGTTCAGGCGGAGCGCGCGGCTTCCCGCGCTTCGGCGGCCGATGTGGCCAACGCGCGTCAGCGCGTGCAGCAGGCTCAGCATGACGTCAAGGCGGCGTCTGCGTCGCTCCGGGCAGCCCGCGCACGCGTGTCGGCGACGCGAGCCGCGCTCCCTGCCCCCTCGACCCCGCCCGAGCAGCTGCCCCTCGCGAAGCTCGTCGCGCAGCACGAAGCGGTCACGGCGCGGTGGATGTCGTATGAGACGGATGCCGCGAAGGCGATCGCCTTCCCGACCCTGAGCGACGGCAGCCACCCGTCGACCGCCGCCTATCTGACACTGCAGTCCGAGGCGCTTCGGCTTCGGCCGAAGGGTCCGCGTGTGACAGCCGCGGAGTTCGCCGCCTACCGCGCGGCCGTCGACCGTGTGGAGCGCGCGTTCGACGACGCCGAAGCGGATGCCTGGCGCATCGCGCGTGCCGCCGGCACTGCACCGCGCGACCTGCCCGGACCGGTGCCGGCGTCCACGGCATCCGCCCCCTGGACGGTCGTGGCGCAGAACGTCATCGCACGATCAGCGGAGTCGCTCAGCCGCGCCACCGAAGCGGCCGCAGCGGCTTTCGAGCAGGCGCGCAGCGCCGCGACATCCTTCTCGACCGACACGTCGCGCAAAACGGAGCCATCGGATACGCGACGCGCGTCCGAGGCGCCCGCCCCGGAGTCGCCCCCGCGCGGCGGAGACACACCGCCGGCGTGGCCGGTCCCGCGCCGCGGCTGAAGCCTGCACGCGGCGTCCCCGCTGGCGGTCGGTGGCCGCACTACCATGGGCACGGTGAACTTCTTCGAGTTCCTCGGCCACTACTGGTGGATCGTCTTCCCGCTCATCCCTGCGATCGGCGGCATCGGAAGCGCCATCGAACGCAGCGCTCGCCGCCGCC
>Ga0180221_1000642_pt1 | contig 27997 bp, 27 predicted proteins | sample eDN5th37CKraftMG_FD_151339 | JGI IMG/M metagenome (GOLD analysis project Ga0180221, IMG submission 151339) | Enriched Miracle-Growth compost microbial communities from Emeryville, California, USA - eDNA 5th pass 37_C Kraft MG (version 2) (version 2) ...
CCGCGCCGCCCAGCGATCCCGCCGCATTGTACATGCCGATCGCGGTGCCGCGTCGTTTCCGGGAAAACAGATCCGAGATGCTGGAGATCGACGCTGGCGTGCCTCCCGCCTCACCGATGCCGACCGCCATGCGCGCCGCCAGCAGTTGCAGCGGAGAGGCGACAAGGCCGCTGATCATCGTCGCGCCGCTCCACAAGGCGAGGCAGATCGTCAGCACCTTCTTGCGGCTGGCGCGATCCGCCCAACGCGCCAGCGGCAGGCTCCAGATGCTGTAGAACACGCCGAAGCCGAGGCCGGACATCAGGCCAAGCTGGGTATCCGACAGCGCGAATTCATGCTTGATCGGCGTGATCAGCACACCGAACACCTGCCGGTCGGCATAGCTGAGGAAGAAGGTCAGCGACAGCAGCACCAGCGCGTAGAAGCGGTAGGCGCGCGAGGGCCGCGCGGCGGCCTGCATCTCGGGCATGGGGCCGGCCGCGTTCAATGACCGATACCGGGCACCGTCCGCAACAATTGCCGATCCTCCTCGGCCGCGTTGCGGGTGAAATCATTGTTCGCATGGTCCTGGCCGCGCAGCAGGAACAGGGGCCGCACCTGGAGGGTGAAGCCATCCTCATCGCCCTCGCGGACGCGGGCGGCGCCGTGATTGAAGAAGCTCGATCCGGGCATGTAGCGCGCCGAGAAGCCCGTGCGCAGATCGGCGCTGTCATTGGCGTTGGCGCCGTGGATGATGCGCGCGTCGAAAAAGACCATCTGCCCAGGTTCCAGCTCGACATCGACGGCGTCGGCCGCATCGAATTCGTCCGGCGCGATTTCCCGGGGGAAGATCACGTCATCCTCCTGGAGATCATAATGCCGGCCGACGCTCGTCGAGAGATGCGATCCGGGAATCACGCGCAAACAGCCATTGGTGATGGTGCTGGGCGTGACGGCGATCCACACGCTGGTCGCGGCGAGCGGCTCGATCGGCCAGAATTCGCCGTCGCGGTGCCAGGGCGTGCGCTTGCCCATCACCGGCGGCTTGTTGAAGATGGTGGAGGACCACAGGATGATGTCCGGCCCCATGATCCGTTCGACGATATCGACGATGCCGCGCTGTGCGGCGAAGCGCATCAGCCCGCCATCGGTCCTGATCCCGTGGCGGCGGAAGGAGACGCAGTTGGGATTGGGGATGGGCCGGTTGCGCAATTGCGGATTGGCCTCGACCACGGCCATGGTTTCGGCTTGCAGCAGCGCCAGTTCGGCACCCGCCAGCCGGAATTCGGGCACGACGAACCCGTCGCGGCGATAGGCCGCCAGCTCGCTCGCGGAGAGTGCCTCCCTTGTGTCGACCGTGGCCATGGAGCTCTCTCCCATCCGCGCAAAAGGGGTAGCGTCTCGCGCGCTATTCAGATACCTCTTTCAGGTGTTTTGCCGCGGGCGTCAATCGCTTTTCCAAAGAGGGGGGACCATGAACGCCATGGAGCGATCGCTCGCCAGGGTGGAAATCCGCGACACGATCGAACGCTATTTCTCGGCGATCGACCGGGCGGACAAGGCACGGCTGGCCGGCTGCTTCACCGCTGATGCGCGCTATGAAAGCGCCGGCGGCACGCTGGACCTGACGGGCGCGCAAGCGATCGCCGCCCGCCTGGCCTCGGGCCGGTTCGCGCATGCCACCCATCTGCGCGGCAACACCGCGATCGATTTCACCGAACAGGGCGCGATCGCCGATACCAGCGCGGTGGCGATCCTGGTACGGGGCCCGGGCGAGATGGCGATGATGCGCGGGCTGCGCTATCTCGATACGCTACTGGAAACCGGCGAGCGCTGGCTGATCGACCATCGCCGGCATATCACCCTGTGGCAGAGTGACCTGCCCTCGGTGCCGCCTTTCGTCCCCTAACGAATCTCGCCGATCTTCGCGCCGACCGGATATGTCTCGCCGACCACGCCGATATGGACCAGCATGCCGGCGACCGGCGCCTCGATCTCCTGGGTCGATTTCTCGCCCTCGACCGCATAGATCGCCTGGCCGGGCGCGACCTGGCTGCCATCGGCGGCGAGCCATTCGACCAGATCGCCCTCGGTCATCGACATCGCCAGTTGCGGCATCAGCAAGTCACTTGCCATCGGGAATCCTTCTAGCTCTTGTAATGTACGAGCGCGCGGACGCGCTCGATGATGGTCTCTTCCCGGGGGATCTGCGCAGTCTCGATCGCCCGCGAATAGGCGATCGGTACATATGCCGCCCCCATTCGCGACGCCGGCGCGCGCAACGTGCCGAACAGTTCCTCGTTCAGCGTGGCGGCAATCTCCGATCCCAAGCCGCAAAATTCGGTGGCGAGATGCACGACCAGGGCGCGCCCCGTCCGTTTCACCGAGTCGATCAGGCGATGATAATCGATCGGCATCAGGGTGCGCAGATCGATCACCTCGGCCTCGATACCCTCGGCGGCGAGCGTCTCCGCGACCGCCAGGCAGCGGGGAACATACATGCCATAGGTGATGAGGGTGATGTCACGCCCCGGGCGCCTCACCCTCGCCACGCCGAGCGGGATGCGGTAATCGCCCACCGGCACCTTTTCCTTGAGGGAATAGAGCAGCGCCATCGACTCGATCTGGACGCAGGGATCGTCATCGAAGATGCAGCTCAGCAACAGGCCCTTGGCCTCGACCGGTGTCGAGGGATAGACCACCTTCACGCCAGGCGAGTGCAGCAGCCAGGCCTCGAGCGATTGCGAATGCTGCGCGCCCAGCCCGCCGACGCCGCCGGCACAGATGGTGCGGACCGTCATCGGCACATGGGTCGCGCCGCCGGACATGAAGCGCTGCTTGGCGGCGTGATTGGTGATCTGATCGAGGCAGACACCGAGGAAATCGTTGAACATGATCTCGGCGACCGGCCGCATGCCGACCAGCGCCGCGCCGGTCGCCGCGCCGATGATCGCCTGTTCGGCGATCGGCGTCGGGCGAACGCGATCCCGGCCCCATTTGGTTTCGAGGCCCAGCGTGGTCTTGAACACGCCACCGCTCGGATCGCCGATATCCTCGCCCAGCGCGAACACGCCCGGATCGGCGGCCATCGCCACGTCATGCGCGTCGCGGATCGCCTCGGCCATGGTCATGGTGCGGGTTTCGCCAGCCGGGGCGGTCTCGGCCGGCCGGATCGGGTGGACACCCCGGCGCGGCACCATCGCCTCGTCGGCGAAGACGTCGCGGAACATCTCGGCGAGATCGCTGTCCGGGCTGTCGAGCGCGAAGGCGACCGCCTCCTCGACCTCGCGCGCGACCTCCCGGTCGATGGCGTCGAGTTCATCCGCCTCATGGATGCCCGCTTCCAGCAATTCGGCCCGCATCTTGCGGACCGGCCAGTCGGCCAGCGCCGCCTCGAGCCGGTCGGGCGTGAAATGGTTCGGGTCGGCGATGCCGGCATGGCCGCCGAGCCGCATCGTTACCGCCTCGACGAAAACCGGCCCCTTGCCGGCGCGCACATCCGCGACGATGCCGGCCATGGCGGCGTGGAAGCCGGCCGGATCATTGCCATCGAGCCGCACGCCGCGAAAGCCCAGCGGCGCCGCGCGCGACGCGAAATCCGCGCCTGCCGTATAATCGGCGACCGCGGTATATTCGCCCATCTGGTTGTTCTGGCAGAGGAAGATGATCGGCAATCGCCACAGGCCGGCCAGGTTCATCGCCTCGTGCACCGCGCCGATGCTAGTCGCGCCGTCGCCGAAATTGACGATCGTCACGCGCCCCTCACCGCGCATCTTCGCCGCCAGCGCAAGACCGTTGGCAATCGGCACGCCGGCCCCCACCACGCCCGTCGTCAGCATCGCACCCGATGCCGGATCGGAGACATGCGGCGATCCGCCCTTGCCCTTGTTCACCCCGCCGGTGCGGCCCAGCATCTCCGCGAACAGCCGCTTCAGCGGCATGCCCTTGGCGACCAGATCATGGATGCCGCGATAGATGGTGACCATGTAATCATCGGTCGAGATCAGTGGCGACAAGGCGGCGGGAATCGCCTCCTGGCCCGTCATCGGCCAATAGGTGAAGCGAAATGTGCCGCTCGCCAGGCCGGCGCGGATCGCGTTATCGACATGATGGATGCGTACGATCTGGCGATAGATCGCCCTCAGCGTCTCCGGTGCCACCGCGTTGCGTTCGAGAATTGCCGTTGCCATGCGCCCGCTCCTATTGAGGTATCTCTATAAGGCTCGACCGGGCCGGTCAATCGAAGGCCGCAACTATTGCGCCGAGGCGCGCCGCGACGGCATCGCGCTCCTCCTTGTGGGTGGCGATGAAGCGTTGCCTCGCCAGCACCGCATCGAGGATACGACGCCCCGCCACGGCGCCGTCGATCATGCCGGCTGGCATCGCCCCTGGCGGCAGGCAGCCGCCGTCGATGGCGCCGGCATGAGCCCGCGCCGATTTGGCGCGCAGCTCGGTGCGGACCGGGCCGGGAAAGACGATCGCCGGCGACACGTTCGTGCCGTGCAATTCCCGCTCGAGCGCGGTGAACAATCCCAGCTGGGCCGCCTTGGTGGCGACATAGAGCGATTGCCCCGCGATGCCGGCGGTGCGCAGCACGCTGACCGAGCAGGTGATGACGATCCGGCTGGCGCAAGGCTGCGCCAGCAGATACGGCAGGAAGGCATGGATGGTGTTGACCGTCCCGGCGATATTGACCTCGGTCAGCCAGCGCCAATCCTCTTCGCTCGCGTCGAGGAAAGGCTTCAGGACGATCGCCCCCGCATTGGCGAACAGCAGGTCGATCGTCCCGCGCCGCGCGACGATCGCATCGGCGGTCGCCTGCATGACCGCACGGCGGGTGATATCGGCGGGCCAGATCGCGGCACCCAGTTCGGCACCGAGCGCCTCGGCATGCTCGACATCGAAATCGACGATATCGCAGCCATAGCCGTCTTGGGCCAGCGCCCGGCACAATCCCGCGCCGATCCCAGTAGCGCCGCCGACGACGACCGCGTTGGCCGTCACCATCCCGCCAGGGCGGCCGCGCGCTCGCGATGGAAGGACACGCCGCCCATCGCAGCCCGATCGTGCATGGTCCGTTTCAGGAACAGATGGGCGGGATATTCCCAGGTATAGCCGATGCCGCCATGCGCCTCGATCGCGCCCCGCGCCACCGCCACGGCGATGTCGCCCGCATGGGCCTTGACCAGGGCAGCCGTCCGCCGCGCATCCGCGCGGCCGCTGTCCCACGCATGGGCGGCATACCAGACCAGGGGACGTGCCGGCTCGATCTCGACGCTCATATCGGCAAGCTGATGCTGGAGCGCCTGGAAGGCGCCGATCAGCTGGCCGAACTGGCGGCGTTCCCGGGCATAATCCACCGCGAGCGCCTGGATCGCGCTCGCCGCGCCGATCGCATCGGCGGCATACAGCACCAGCATCGCATCGATCAGCGGCGCGGTCGCCGCCAATGGCAACGGATCCGCGACCGCGTGCCGGAACGTCACCTCGCCCATCGGGCGCGAGCGATCGAGGCTGTCGACCGGCGCGACCGAAACCTCCTCGGCGGCGGCATCGACCAGCGCCAGCGTGCCACCGCCCAGCCCGACGACCAGCAACCCCGCATCGCCCGCCCATTCAACGTTGCGCTTGCTGCCATCGATCCGGTCGCCCTGGAGCGTCCAGCTTTCGGGCAGCCAGCCCGCAGCCTCCTGCAGCGCGAACGCCGCCGCGATCTCTCCCGACATCAGGCCGGCGAGCCAGCGGTCGCGCTGCGCCGCCGTGCCCCAGCTCGCGACGAGCCAGGCCGCCAATGCGGAGGCGACAATCGGCGCGGGCACGCAATATCGGCCCGTCGTCTCGGCAACGACGGCGAGCGATAGCAGATCCAGGCCGGATCCGCCAAGCGCGGCCGGCACCATGATCCCGCTCAGCTCGAGCCCGCCGATCTCCGCCGCCAGCCCCCGGTCCAGCGCCGTCTCGCGCACCGCCTCGATCGCGCGTGCGCCGCCGAGCCGTTCGTGGAAGAATTGGGCGAGCATCTCGCGCAGCGCCTTCTGCTCATCGGTCAGGTCGAAATGCATCTACTCGCCCGCCGCCGGTCTTGGCAGGCCGAGCCCGCGCTGCGCGATGATGTTGCGCTGGATGTTGCTGGTGCCGCCCGAGATCGCCTGGCCGAGCGAGCCGAGCATCTGGCTCACCCAACGTTCGTCGCCGCCACGATCGCGCCCCTGCGCGGGCGCCTTCAACGCATCGTCATCGATGATCTCCGCCGCAAGCGCCGCGATACGGTGGAACAGGTTGGTGGTCGTCAGCTTGTTGACCAGCCCCAGCGTACCGGCGCTCTCACCGGTAGCGGCGAGCGTCTGCTGATAATAGCCGGCCCAGAGCTGCGCCTGGAGATAGCCCTCGATCGTTGCCAGTGCCTGGCGGATCGCGGGATCCTCGATCATGGGGCGGCCATTGCGATGCCGGCGCCGGGCGAGCGCGACGAGCCGATCGAACATCGGCGTGGTGCGCGCGGCCGAGCCGATATGGTTGCGCTCATGCCGCAATGTCGAGCGCGACACCTGCCAGCCGCGCCCGCGCGGGCCGACCAGCCAGGACGCCGGCGCGCGCGCGCCATCGAGAAAGACCTCGCAGAATTCGCTGTCGCCATTGATCTGTCGGATCGGCCGCACCGTCACGCCCGGCTGCTTCATGTCGAGCAGGATATAGGAGATGCCGTCATGCTTTGGCGCGTCCGGCTCGGTACGCAGCAGGGCGAACATATGGGTCGCGTGCTGGGCCAATGTCGTCCAGATCTTGTGGCCGTTGATCCGCCATTCGTCCCCGGCCAGTTCGGCGCGTGACGAGAGCGAGGCGAGATCGCTGCCCGATCCGGGCTCGGAATAGCCCTGCGCCCAGCGATATTCGCCAAGCACCGTCTTCGGGATGAATGCCTCGCGCTGCGCTTCCGTCCCCCATTCCAGCAAGGTCGGGATCAACAGGGCAACGCCGTTACCCGGCACTTCCATCGGTGCCCGCGCGGCGGCGAAGGCATCGCGGATGATCTGCGCGCGGACCACATCGGCCGGCTGCTCGCCGCCACCATAGCGCCTCGGCACGCCGCGATAGAGATAGCCCGCCGCCGTCGCGGCACGCCGGAACAGGTCGACAAAGCCGGCATCGCGCGCATGGGAAATATCCCAGGCCTTGTCGAGGAACGCGGCGACGCCATCGCGATAGGCGATCTGCTCCTCCGTATAGCGGAGATCCATGTCAGTCCTCCGCGTCCGGCGGCGCCCATATCGGCTCGCGCCTGGCGAGAAAGGCGGCCGGCCCCTCGCTGGCATCGGGATGGGCCCGGTGCCGGATCAGCAGATCGAACCCATGCTCATAGGCCTTCGACAAGGGCAGCTCGAACGAGTCCCAGATCGCCTTGAGCGAAGTCCGCACTGCCTGGGGCGACGCGGTGGCGATGATGTTGGCCAGTTCCAGCGCCCGGTCGCGCAGCGCCGTCTGCGGCACGATCTCGGAAATGAGCCGGGCATCGAGCGCCTGTCGCGCGGTGAGCCGTTCCCGCTTGCCGAGCAGCGCCATGCGCAGCACGGTGCCCACATCAGTCTTGCGCAACAGGCCGATCGGCTCGAGCGCGGTCACCTGCCCGACATTGACATGGGTATCGACGAAGCTTGCCTCTTCGCCGGCGATCACGATATCGCCGTCGGCGACGAAATGAAGCCCCGCCCCGGCGCAGACCCCGTTCACCGCGACGATCGTCGGCGTAAAGATTCCTGCCTGGCGATTGGTGAATTTCGGCACGATCACCTGGGCGGGATCGCTGCTGTCCGCCGCCGCCGCTTCGCCCAGCCCGCCGACATCGGCACCGGAACAGAATGCCCGCCCCTCGCCGAGAATGACGATCGCGCGAATGTCCGGGTCGCGGTCGGCGGTCCGGAATTGATGCTCCAGCGCATGTTGCATCGGCCGGAACAGGGCATTGAGCCGTTCCGGCCGATTGAGCGTGAGGATCAGCACCGCGCCCTCGCGCTCGACGCGAAGCGATTCATGCCCGGTCACGATGCCGCCCCGGCCACGCCGCCTTGCTCAGGCCGCATCGCGCCGCGAGAAGGCGAGTTGATCGCGGATATGCTTCATCCGCACCGGCCCGTCCTCGACGCTCGGCGGCTCGCCGCCACGACCCTCCATATAATCGGTGCTGACATGGGTCGCCTTCGCGCGCAGCGCGCCGACGGTCGCATCCTTCCTGTCGATGCGGCTGAACGGGTTGAAATGATATTGCCGCATCGCGTTCAGGTGGGTGATCTTGTTGATCTCCTCGTCGGAGACGCCCTTCAGCTCCTGCCACAATTGCTCGGGCGATTTGGGCCACAGGCAATCGGCATGCGGATAATCGCATTCATAGGCGATGTTATCGACCCCGATGACATCGCGCAGCAGGATTCCGGACCGATCCGAGATGAAGCAGGTATAGATATGCTCGCGGAACAGCTCGCTCGGCAGCTTCCCGCCGAAATCCTGGCGGGTCCAGGCGCCATGCTGCCGCCGGACCATGTCGATCCGTTCCATCATGTGCGGCACCCAGCCGATCCCGCCTTCGGAAAGCGCGAAGCGGATCGCCGGGAATTGCCGCAGGATGTGCGAATAGACGAGATCCGACGCGGTCGAATACAGGCTCACCTGCATGTTCGCGATATAGGCGTCGATCGGCGTATCCTCCGATGGCGCCGCCGCCGACGCATCCGAAATGTGCAGGCAGATGACGACGTCATTATCGGCGCATGCCTGGTAGAACGGGTTCCAATATTCCTGGTGGATGCTGGGATGGCCGGTCAGCGTCGGGTTCGGCGGGAAGCTGACGGCACGGCAGCCCTTTTTGGCAACCCGACGGATTTCCTCGGCGGCGGCTTCCGCATCCCAGGTCGGCACGATCGCCAGCGGAATGAAACGTTCGGGATAGGCGCCGCACCATTCGTCGATATGCCAGTCATTCCAGGCGCGGACGATCGCGTTGGCCAGCGCCTTGTCCTCGATCCCGACGAGATTCTGCGAGGCCATGCCGACGAAGGACGGAAAGTTCATCGATCCCAGGATGCCGTTGACGTTCATGTCATCGACCCGGGCATGGACGTCATAACAGCCCTTGCGCAACTGGGAGAGCGCGGTCGGCTCCATGCCCAGTTCCTCCGGCCGCCGCCCGACCACCGCGTTGAGCCCGAAGCTGCGGATCAGCTTGCCATCCTCCAGCTGCCAGGCGTCCGCGCCCTCGGGCGTCTTCACCATCCGGGGCATGCGCCCTTTGAAGGCGGCCGGCGTGTGATTGTCGAAAATCGTCGGCGGCTCGACGAAATGATCATCGACGCTGATCAGAATCATGTCATCCATTTGCATGGCGTTTGTCCTCTCCGAGACTGTCGTGGCGGTCTACGCCGTTCGACGTGTCATCGCAATAGAGTTATCTGATTAAAGGCCAGTTCAAAGCCTGGTCGGATAGCCGCCGGCGATCATCAGGGTCTCGCCGGTCATGTAGGAGGAATCGTCCGAGCACAGGAACAGCAGCGCCGGCACCAGCTCCTCCATGCGGCCGACGCGCTTCATCAGCTGCCGGTCGAGCAAGGGGCCAAGCCGGTCCTTGAGATCGTTCATCGCCGCGGGCGAATCCATGATGCCGGGCGCGATGCCGAACACCCGGGTATGCTGGGGCGCGAGCTCGATCGCGAGCGCCACGGTCAGCCCGCGCACCGCGAGCTTGGAAATGCCATAGGCGGTGTTGCTCAGGAATCCGGAGATCGACACGAGATTGACGATCACGCCGCCGCCGCGATCGGCCAGGGTCTGCTTGGCGGCGCGCGAGCAGCTGACGATGCCGATAACGTTCACGTCAAGCATCTCCCGCCACATCTGGGTCGAGACCTGGGTGACGGGCTGGCCATAAGCGGTGAGATGACGGCCGGCATTGTTGATCAATATGTCGATGCCGCCGAACTGCTCGACCCCCGCCGCCACCGCCGCCTCGATCGATGCATCGTCGGCGACATCGCAGACCACATTCGCCGCCGTGCCCCCGCTGGCGCGGATGCTGGCCGCCGTTTCCGCGCCATGCTCGGCGCTGATATCCGCGAGCATGACCGCGGCGCCCTCGGCCGCGAGGGCGCGTGCGAAGGTTTCGCCGATGCCGCGTGCGCCGCCGGTGATGAACGCCACTTTATTGTCGAACTTGGGCATGATCGCCTCCACGCCGTTTGGGATCAGGCGACCGGCGCGGCCGCTTGCGGCGCGCGCTTGGTGCCGAACGGCTCGAACCGCCCTTCCATGATCAGCCGCCCCTGGGTAAGGCGGCGGATCACCATCATGTCCATCCCCTTGTGACCCTTGTGATCATAGGGGCCGAAGGACAGGGTGGTGCGATCCCCGCCGATCGCGGCGGGCACCATCCGGACATTCTCCAGGCCCTGGGTCACGCCTTTCGGCGTCAGGATCGGTGCGGCGGCGATGCCTTCGAGCAGGGCCATCATCCCGTCCCGGTACAGGCCCAGTATCTCCGGGGCGACATCGGCCAGATCGGGCCGCGCTTCGGCGAACTGCCGCCGCAGCGCTTGCATGGTGCGGTTGTCATCGTCCCACAGGCCGGTGCCGACCCAGCCATCGAAGAACTCATGAGTATAGGCGTAATTGGCCTGGAAGAAGGCGCCGTTCATGATCCGGGGAACATCCCATCCGGAGGCATGAACGACCCGACCCCAGTTCAGCTGGCTGGCGCCAGTGCCGAAGCAGACAATGGCATCGGGATTCTTCGCGCGATGCGCCTCCAGCGTCCGCTTCATGTCCTCGATCGCGAAATCGTCGTTGATCTCCGACACGCAATGTTCGGCGACGATCTCGATGCCCGCCTGCCGAGCCGCGACGCGAAACCAATGGGCATAGATCAGACAATGCGCGGCATTGTCGAAGGTCAGGGTGACGCGGCGATGATCGTGCTGATCGAGCCAGCTCGCCACCGTATAGCTGTCTTCCGGCACGCTGCCCCAGCCGACATTGAAGACATGGGGCGACAAATGGGTGTGGATCGCGCCTAGCGTCATGACCGGCACCTTGCGCGCCTCCGCATGGTCCGTGATCGCGATGTTGTTGTCGGAATGATTGGGGCCGATCACCGCCAGCACGCCTTCGTCGCACAGCTCGTGGTAGCCGCGCATCACATCGTCGATATAGCCGGCCGGCGGCCCGAACACCGTCTTCTTCACCAGCTCGATCCCGCGATGGAAACGGCCCGATCCGGCATAGTGATCGCAGACGAAATCATAGATTGGAAAGGCGAAGCGATAATGCCGCTCCGGCACGTCCATCAGCACGCCGATGCGAATGGGTTTGCCCTTGTCGAGATAGCCGTCCCGGGCGCCGCTCATCCTGACCCCTCCTGTAGTTTCGCAATAGATATATCTCTATTGCCGCCAAAGGCAATCGAAACAGGAAACTCTTTAGCGCGGGGCGAGCGCCTCGACCGCATCGCGGAACCCGTTCGACGCCAGCAGCAGAGCCTGGGCGTCGACGCCCGCCGACCATGCATCGGCCATGGTCGATTCAAGGCCGCGATGGAGCAGTTCCTTGGCCGTCCGGAAGGCGGCGGCGGGCCGCGCGGCCATGGCGAGCGCGCGCGCCTGGGCAGCATCGCGCAACGCCTGTTGTGTTTCGTATACGGCGTTGACCAGGCCGACGCGCAGCGCCTCCTCGGCATGGATGCGCCGCGATTCGAGGATCATTTCCTTGGCCAGGCCGAACCCGACGATGCGCGGCAGCAGGAGCGATCCGCCAAGCGGGGCAATCAACCCGAGATCGATCCAGCTTTCCTGGAAAAACGCCGTGCTGTCCGCCAGGCGCACATCGCACGCCAACGCGATCTCGCAACCGACGGTGATGGCCGCACCCGATACGGCCGCGATCGTCGGCTTGGAGCATTGGAACAGGCGCCGGGTCGCGCCCTGGAACCAGCGATATACGGTGGCATGCGCGCCGCTCCCCCCGGTCGCCGCCATATCGCGCAGGAAATCGAAATCGCCGCCGGCCAGGAAATGCTTGCCGGTGCCGGTCATCACGATGGCCTTCACGGCATCGTCGCCGATCAGCCGGTCGAGCACGCCGCACAAGGCTTCCATCGTCACGGCATCGGCGGCGTTTCGCGCCCTGGGCCGATCGATGGCAACCCACCCGACCCCTTGATCGATCCAGGAGGCGACCGTCCCGGTTTCAGTCTCCAAGCGAAGCCTCCTTCCTGTTTCAATCCACGTTGGCGGCGCGTCTGCGGCCGGACTGCTCCACCGCGCGATCCTCTTCCAGCCATTGCCGGATCTTCGCGCTGCCCCGGCGCGCCTCGACCAGCGCGATCTCGACGTCTCGCGCCAGGATCGCACGGATCATCTTGTTCCGCTGCACGCGCCATTCGAGATAGCGCTCCTCCTTGCCGAACAGGATATCCTCGGTCGGACGCAACGTCGCGACCAGCTCCAGCAGGATCTGCATGAACAGGTGGAGCACCTGGTTGCCGGCGGCGAGGCCGACCAGCTCATTGTGCTGGCGCTCGGCCTTCAGGAAACGGCGAAAATTATAATCGCCATCCTCGATCGCCTCGTCGGCGTCGATATAATCCTGGAGCTTCTCCATCGCCTCGACCGACCCGCCGGTCGCGGCGAGAGACACCATCTCGACGCGGATCGTCTCGACGGTGCGCAGCATATCCTCGACTTTCGCGCCCTCCACCTGGAGGAGGATCGCCGCCATATGGGCAACGCCCGAGAAATCCGGCCGCTGCGAGAAATAGCCGCCGCCGACGCCGCGACGCACGGTCACCAGTTGCTCCTGCCCGACCAGCGCGGCGGCCTGGCGCAGGGTCGGCCGGCTGACCTGATAACGCTCGATCAGATCCTCCTCCTGGCCGAGCAGGGTGCCGGGCTCGACGCGCAGCGAATCCTCGCGCAGCGCGACCACCGCCTTTCGCACGGCCGGCTGGGCGCCCTGCGTGACCTTCATCCTGGCAATCGCTTCGTTCACTGCCCGCATCTCTTCTACCCTTTGGCCATCGGCTCTCTGGTCCGCATCCTGCCGCGGATGCGGGAGCGTCATAGCGCTAGTTCAATTCGGCGCACCATTGCTTTTCCCCTTCAGGTTCGCGGCGGCATCGCCACCCGCTCGACCGGGCTGCCTTCGAATATCTCCTGGAACTCGACGATATTGCCGTCCGGATCGCGCGCGTAGACCGAGCAGACCTTCGCCTTCAGATATTGGGGTTCCGATTCGAACTCGACGCCGGCGTCCTTCATGCGGCGATATTCGGCCATGATGTCGGTCACGTCGAAACAGATATGGCGGATGCCGCCGTCACAGGCCGGCAGCCGCTCGACCGGCTTCGGCACCGGATTGGTATATTGGAAGAATTCGATCTGGACATTGCCGGCACGCAGGCTGGCGGCGCGCCCGCGCGTATCCTTCATGCCCACCACGATCTGGAATGGCTCGTAATTCTCCTCCAGCACCGACACATGCCGCGCCGACAGGCCCAGCAGATCGCGGTAAAAGCCGAGCAGCCGATCGAGATCGGTCGTCGACAGCGACACATGATGCACGCCGTTGATCATTTCACCTCCTCCAGTCGCCGATCGATCTCGGCGCATTGCTCGGGGCTGAGCTGCCAGCCGATCGCGGCGACATTGCTTTCGATCTGATCAGGCCGCGTCGCGCCCGCGATCACGCTTGCCACCAGCGGCCGCGCCGCGATCCAGCCCATCGCCAGCTCGAGCATCGACCGGCCATGCTCGCGCGCGAACGCATCGAGGCGACGCACGCGCTCGATATTGGCCGGCGTCAGCAGGCGGTCGCCCAGCTTGAGGAAATTGCTCTGCAACCGCCCGGTGGCGTTGTCCGACAGATATTTCCCGGTGAGCAGCCCGGAGGCGAGCGGATAATAGGGGATCAGCCCCATGCCACAGGCCTGGAGGGCGGGAACCAGATCGCGTTCCGCATCGCGGTGGAGCAGATTATATTCATTCTGCGCCGCGATGAACGCGTCCGTGCCGATCTCGCGCGCGATCCACCGCGCCTCGACCATCCGCCACGGCGCGAGATTGGAGCAGGCGATGTACCGGACCTTGCCCGATCGCACGAGATCGCCCAGCGCCCGCAATGTTTCCTCCATCGGCGTGGACGCATCCGGCCAATGGATCATGTAGATGTCGATCCAGTCGGTCCGCAGCCGCCTCAGGCTCGCCTCGACCGCCTTCAGGATATAGTGCCGCGAATTGTTCGGCCGGCGATCGCCCACCAGCGGCACCCCGAATTTCGTGGTCAGGACGATCCGGTCCCGCTCGCCCTCGATCAGCGCGCCAAGCACGCTTTCCGAATTGCCCGGCGGATCGCCATAATAATCGGCCGTATCGAACAGCGTCACGCCAAGATCGAGCGCCTTGTGCACGACGGCGCGTGAGGCGTCGGCGTCGATCGTCCAGCCGAAATTGTTGCAGCCCAGGCCGACCGCCGAGACGCGCAGGCCCGATGTCCCGACATTGCGTTGTTCCATTCCGCCGAACTCCTAGGCGACCGGGCTGGGCTGGAAGAGATCGCGCACCCCGGCGTGGCTGATCTTGAGCGAGGGCGTGCGCGGCATCGCCTCCAGCACGCGGATGCGGACCGGAATTTCATAGGGCTTCAGCCGATCGCGCAATGCACCGAGGATCGCCGCCTCGGCGATCTCCCGACCGGGCGCGGCTACCACCGCGGCGACAGGCACCTGTCCCAGCCTGTCGTCGGGAATACCGACCACGCACGCTTCGCGAATATCGGGAAGCTGCCTCAGGGCATCCTCGACCTTGTCCGGCATGATCTTGAAGCCGCCCCGGATGATCGCATTGTCGGCACGGCCCAATATGTAGAGGAACCCGTCGGCATCGATCCGCGCCAGGTCGGAGGTCCGCACCCAATCCCCGGTGGTGCCGATCTGCGGCGAGCGAACCTCCAGCAGACCTTCCCGATCCGGGCCAAGCGGCTCGAAAGAGGCGCGATCGACGACGCGCAGCTCGACGCCCGGATTGGCGCGCCCGACGCTGCGGCGCTTGGTCGCGGCGAATTTGCGATGATCGCGAATGGTCCAGCCCGCGACACCGCCGGCGAACTCGGTGGCGCCATAGCTTTCCAGTACCGGCACCTTGTAGCGCCGCTCGAATTCCAGCGCGAGATCGTGATCGAGCGGCGCGGCGCCGGACCGCAACGCCATCAGGCTGGCAAAATCCTCGGCCGGATAATTGCGCTCCAGCACCATATGGAGCGCGCTGGGCGGCAGGTTCACGAATTTGGGGCGATGGCGCAGGATCAGCCCGTGCCAGTCGTCGACGTTGAAGCGCTCCATCAGGACGAAGGCGCGGCCATTATAAAAGGCATAGACGGCGCCGAAGAGCCCGCCGATATGCACCAGCGGCATCCACTGGATGCCCACCGAGCGCTTGAGGCCCAGGCCATTCGCCGACCCGGCTTCGTATTGCGATCCGGCCCAGAGCGACCGCGCGAAGCTGTCATACAGCAGCTCGATCCGCTTCGGCTTGCCGGTGGTGCCGCTGGTCAGCATCTCGATGGCGATATCCGGCCGCGCCGCGACCGGCAGCGGGGTGGCCGGCGCATCGAGCGGATCGATCGTGATCGCGCCATCCTGTTCTCCGATCCGGAGCGTGAGGACATTCCTGTCGCGCGCCGCGTCGCACACGGCATCGCGCTCCCAATCCGGGCCGGAGGCGATGATGACACCGGCCCGAACGGTGGCGATATCCCCGGCCAGGGGCGCGTCCGGCAGCGACGGATTGACCGTGACCAGGCAACGGCGGGTGACGAGCACCGCCAGGGTCACGGCGAAATGGGCGGGGCGATTGCGCAGCAGCACGGCGACCGCGGCCCCCTTGCCGACACCGTGGGCGTGCAGCAGCGCGTCCAGCGCCGCGATCGCGTTCGACAGCGCGGCGTAGCTGAACCATTGCCCGTCGAGCGTGCCGATCGCGTTGGCCGACGGATCCAGCGCCAGCACCGCGTTCAATCGTTCCGTCAAATCCTGCATCGGCATCCTCATCGCGCGCGCGGCAGTTCGAGCAGGCGATCCGCGATCACCTCGCGCTGGATCTCGTTGCTGCCGCCAGAGATCGTCAGCACCCACGCCCACATGAAATCATAGGTCCAGCGGTTGCTGTGGCGATCGTCGCCATAGACGAGGCCATCCTGGCCAAGGATCTCCAGCACCAGCGCGCTCAATGCCTTGTAGACCGTCGTCACATAGAGCTTGAGCATCGAGCCCTCGGCGCCGATTTCGGCCCCGCCGCGCAGTTTCGACAGCGTCACCAGCGTCATCGCCCGGATCGCCAGCGCGTCCGCCCTGGCCTGGGCGAGGCGCCGCATGATCTCGGGATCGTTGCCGGCAAGCGTGCCGCTGTCGAGGCGGGTCGATTGGGCCAGCGCGACGACGCGATCGATCTTCTCGATCAGCTCGAACTGGTCGGCGAGAAAGGACATGACGCGCTCGACCGAGAGCGTGCCCATCGCCACACCCCAGCCCTGGCCGAAACCGCCGACGACATTCGCGATCGGGATGCGGACATCGTCATAGAACACCATGTTCACATGCTGCTCGCCCATCATGTTGACGACCGGCGTTACCTGGATGCCGGGGGTGCGCATGTCGCAGATCACCCACGTCAGGCCGCGATGGCGGGTCGAGCCCGGCTCGGTGCGGATCAGCAATTCCTGATAATCGGCGACATGGCCATAGGAGGTCCACATCTTCTGCCCGTTGACGACGATATGGTCGCCATCGATCTCGCCGCGCGTCTGCAGCGCCGCGAGATCGGAGCCGGCGCCGGCTTCGGAAAAGCCCTGGCACCAGATCGCCTCGCCGCGCAGGATGCGTGGCAGGTGGAATGCCTTTTGCGCCTCCGAGCCATGGCGGATCAGCGTGGGGCCGGCATGGCTGAGGGCGATGCTGAGGGAATTCAGCCCCGGCGCCCCGGCGCGCGCGATCTCCTCATACCAGATCGCCTGTTCGAACAGGGTGAGCCCCGCCCCGCCATAGGCGCTCGGCCAGCTCAGCCCGGCGAAGCCGCCGGCATGGAGGGTGCGCTGCCACGCCCGGTCATAGGCGGCGGCCGCCTCGGGCTCGGTCGGTCGTGGCTCGGTGACGGCGTTGGCGGCCAGCCAGGCCCGGGCCCGGGCGCGAAAGGCTTCCTCGGCGGCGGAATAAGCGAAATCCATCAGGCCACCGCCATCGCGGCGATGCGATCGAGCACCGCACGCTTCGAGCCGAGCCACTGACCGAGCGTTTGCGCGCGCTTCATGAAGAGATGCGCGTCATGTTCCTCGGTGATGCCGACCCCGCCATGGAGCTGGATGCTGTCGTCGGCGTTGCGGATCGCCGCGTCGTGGCTGATCGCGCGCGCCGCCTCGACCAGTTCCGCCGCGCCCTCAAGCCCGTCACGCACCGCTACCGCCGCGTTGAGCAGCAGCGCGCGCGCCGCCTCAGCCCGCAGCGCCATATCGGCGCACGGGTGCCGCACCGCCTGATAGGCGCCGATCGGACGGCCGAAGGTGACGCGGAGCTTGGCATAATCGACGGTCATCGCCATCACGGCCTCGGCAAGCCCGCTTTGCATCGCCGCCAGCGCCAGCGCGGCACGGCGATAGGGCGCGCCGTCTTCCAGCACGATCATGGGTTGGCCGAGCCTCGCTCGCCCGAGCGGAATCGACTTGTCGAGCGCGGGACGCGGATCGATAGACGCGCCTTGCAGGGCATGAAGCGTCGCGCGGTCCGGTTCGATCCGGATCGCATGGGTCGCATCCCGGCCGCCATGGAGCATGAAACCACCCTCCTGGCCCGGCAGGGCGACGGCCAGCGCCGCGCTGGCCTCACCCCGGATCAGCGTGCCCGCCAGCGCATCCGTCCCCGCTCTCGCCGCGACCTCGGCGGCGATGGCGGTGGGCAGCACCGAGACCGGCCCGAGCCGCCGCCCGATCTCGCGAAAGACGAGCGCCTCGTCGACCACGCTCATGCCGAGCCCGCCGAGTCTCTCGGGCAGCGCGATCGCGAACCATCCCATCGCGGCCAGCGCGGTGCCATCGGCCCGATCCTGCCCTTCCGCGCGGTGGAGGCGCGCGATCGGATAGGCCCCGGCAAGGAATTGCGCGGCCGAATCGACGATCTGCCATTCTTCCGCGCCCAGTGTCAGGTCCACGACGACATCCTTCCTTCATCCTCTATAGGGATTACTCTTTAACGGTTGCAAGAGCCGATGACGGGCGGCCGGAAAAACCGTTCTTCGGGTCGAGCGCGGCTTGACCGTCCTGTTATAGAGGTTACTCTAAGCCCTCCTTTTCTCCTGATCCGCAGGTTCCGATGGCACGCGCCGACGATGATTTGCTCGCTCCGGACATCTATTATTCGCGCGCGGCGATGGCGCTGGAGCATGAGCGGCTCTGGCCCTCGGTCTGGCTGATGGCGTGCCGGGAGCAGGAGATCGAGAAGATCGGCGACTATGTGGTTTTCGACATTGCCGGCGAATCGATCGTCATCCTGCGCAGTTCGGCCACCGAGGTGAAGGCTTTCTACAATGTCTGCCAGCATCGCGGGCGCCGGTTGCTGGACGGCTGCGGCAAGACCGGGCCGGTGATCTTCTGCCCCTTCCATGGCTGGCGATGGAATCGGGACGGATCGATCAACCATGTCGTCGCGCCCGAGGATTATGAGGGCCAGCCCGGCTTCACCCCCGAGGCGCTGGCGCTGAAGCCGGTGCGGTTCGATCGCTGGGGCGGCTGGATCTGGGTGACGATGAATCCGGACGCGACGCCGCTGCTGGACTATCTCGCGCCGATCCCGGATTTCCTCGGGGCGTTCGACCTGGAGGATACCCGGATCACCTGGCACCAGACGATCGTCTTTCCGGTCAACTGGAAGACCATCCTCAACGCCTTCAACGAGGCCTATCATGTCGAGGCCACCCATCCGCAATTCCTGCGCTTCGGCATGCCCAAATCGGCGTCGAAAGCGTATGGCGACCATGCCCATTTCTTCTATCCGCCCAGCGACAAGCGGACGCCGACCGCCTTCGTCCAGAAGTTCGACGATCTGCGCGAGCAGATCCGCGCGCGGGAATATGAGCGCGCCGAGTTGCTGCACGCGCTGATCTCTCCCTATGCCCTCAGCGCGGTCGACCGACTGGTCGAGGAGAAGCCGGGCGAGGAAACCCCTGTGGAGATCTATGCGCGCTATCGTCGGCTGCACCGCGAGGAGATGGAGCGGGCCCGTGCGCGCTGGCCGGAATCTCTTACCGACGCCGATATCGCCCGCGCCGGCATCAATTGGCACATCTTCCCGAATTCGGTGGTGCTGCCCTGCATCGACGGCGCGCAATGGTATCGGGCGCGGCCCAATGGCGATGATCCCGAATCCTGCATCTATGATGTGTGGTGGATGGGGCGCTACGCCCCCGGCGAGGAACCGCCGGTCGAGCATCAATTCTATGCCGATATCGCGTCGTTCGAAGGCAGGAATCCTTTCCTGGAGCAGGATTTCGACAATCTGATCGCGGTTCAGGCCGGCATGCACTCGCGCGGCTTCAAGGGGATGCGCGATAATCCGGTGCAGGAAGCGGCCGTGCGGGCGTTCCATCGCGGCGTGGAACGCTATCTCTACGGCAATGGCCCCGCGCCGAAGCGCTGAATTATACCAAAGGTCGCGGATATCGACTCCATGCCTTCCCCGGCGCAGGCCCGGGTCCAGTCACGAAGGTCGTAGCAACGGCGCGCGGCACCAGCCAATCCACGTCCCTCGACCAGGCCCGGCCTTCGTCGGGGAAGTAATAAGGACGGTCGGGGTCAATGCACTTTGGTATTAGAGGCCGGGCCGGGAGGGTTTGTCCGCCCGGTATTGCGTGATCTCTGGCGCCATCGGCAGCCTGACCGTCCCGCGCGCGCGGGACGGCAGCAGGATCGTCGCGCTTCCCTTGATATTCTCCTGGCCGCGCTGGTTGACCGCGGAAATCTCGACCTCGATCAGCGGGCCGAGCTCGGGATCGTCGCGCACCTCGGTGATGGTGCCGGAAAACCAGGTCGTATCGCCGACATAGTTGAAGTTGCGCAGTTCGTAGCGGATGCGGTGGATGAAGCCGTCATCGCCCGCGAAGTTCGTCAGATAATGGCACAGCATCACATAGCGCATCGGCCCGATATCATAGATGCTAGGCACGCCGATGCTGCGCGCCAGATCCTTGTCCCAATGCACGCGCTGCACCGAATCCCAGGCGCCGAATTCGTTGCGTGAGTAGAATCCCTTCAGCCGCTTGCGATTCTCATAGGCCAGACGAAACGGGAGATTGGAATAGGTGATCCAGCCCGATCCCATATACATGTTGATGATATCGCTGACCGTCAGCGGCCCCTTGACCATGCGCGGCATGGCGTCGCCGACGCGGGCGTCCTCCAGATACAGCGGCTCGGACGAGCGCAGGAACTGGGCGTCATAGGCCGCCTCGATCTCGCGCAACTGCTCGTCGCTATAGTCGGGCGGCGTGTAGGACGGCCCGTTCGACGCCTTCTTCCCGGCATCGACCGAGCGGCGCTCGGCATGGACGAACCAGCGCGCGCTGGTGATGTGCACCTGCTCGTTCGCATCCCAATAGCAGTTGCGATTGGTGGTGATCACCGTGCGACCGGCGAATTTGCTTTCCTTCTCGACCGCGTCGGCCAGCCATTCCGAGCGGAACAGCTCCGTGCCGCGCAGCAGCGGGCGATAATAGAAATATTCGGCGCCGGAATGGTAAAGCTGCACGCCGCGCAACGCGCCATGCGTTTCCGCGTGCAGCTCGGCCGGCACCTCCGGGGAACGCTCCCAGCCCATCGACCATTCGAAGCCCGGCGGCGCGATCGCCGCGCCCCAGCGCGACGCGGGGGCATGATCGGGATCGGCATAGAGCGGATTGTCGTCGCCGATGCACATCGCCCAGCGCCGGATCGCCTCCGGCTCGACCACGGGATTCCATGGCCGGGAAGTCAGCCCGGTGCGCAGCGTGGGATTCGGATAACCGATGCGCTTGCCAAGCAACATGAGGTCCGCGTCGCTGATACGACCCCGTACCAAACCCTGATCACGATCCGCCGCCAAGAACATGCCCTCCCTGTATAAAGGTATCTCTATAGCGTTCCGATCGAAAGCGTAAACTCTTTTAAGCGCGATCGCCGATCCAGGCCGGCTGGCGACGGTCGCGAAAGGCACGCAGCCCTTCGCGCGCCTCGTCCGATCGCATGCGCTCCTCGGTGCGTGCGATCGTCCCGGCGATCAGCGCGGCACCGATCGAGCGCGTGCCGAGCGCCTTGGCCTCCCGCGCCGCGCCGGGCGCGACCCGGGCCATCGCCACGACGAGCTCGGCTTCCGCGGCGGCGAGCGCCGCCGGGTTCGCCACGACCAGGCCGACCAGGCCGAGATCGCACGCCCGACGGGCATCGATCGCGCGGCCGGTCGCGAACAGCTCGATCGCGGCGCGGCGACCGATCGCGGCGACGATATAGGGGCTGATGATCGACGGGATCAGGCCATGCCGGACTTCGGGACAGGCAAAGCGGGCGTCGGCGGTCGCGATCGCCATGTCGCAGGCGCTCGCCAGGCCGATCCCCGCACCGAAGGCCACGCCCCGGATAAGCGCGACGCTGAACTGGGGCAGCGCGGCGAGCGCGGCGAACAGCCGGGCCATGGTCTCCAGATTGCCGCGTATGTCGCGCGAGGTATCGCCGAGATCGACCCCGCTGCAGAAATCATCGCCCGCGCCCGCCATCACGACCAGCCGGATATCCGTCAGCAGGGCGATCTGCTCCAGGAGATCGGCCAGCGCGGCGGCGGTCGCGATGGCGATCGCATTGCGGCGTTCGGGCCGTTCCAGCCTGATCCTCAGCCCCACCGCGCCAAGGCGATCGAGCACCAGCGGATGGCCAGCGATCCTTCTCATAAGCGCCGCGAGCATGCCGACCTCAGGTCGCGAGATAGGTGGCGAGCAGGCGTTCCTCATAGGCGGCATCGTCCAGCGCCGCCATTTCCGCCAGCCCGGCGGCAAAAGCCGCGCCGACATAGGTCCGGAAGGGCGGATCCTCCGCCTCCACGACCGACGCCACGACTTCCGCCGCCTCTTCGGCCGAATAGGCCTGGGCGCGCAGGGTGCCGACGCGATCGAGCATCGCCCCCATCATCGGCGCATAGTCCGTCCCGGCGGCGTCCGCCGTCCAGCGGTTCCGATCGATGTTCGAGTGGATCGCCCCCATGCCGACCACGGCGACCTTGACCCCGAAGGGCCGCATCTCGATCCGGAGCGCCAGGGAGAGCGATTCCAGCGCCGCCTTGCTTGCGCAATACAGCCCGACCAGCGGCTGCGGCCGCCGCGCGGCGCCGGACGATATCTGGATGATCCGCCCCGACCGGCGCGCCCGCATCCCTGGCAGCACGGCCTGCGCCATGCGCACCACACCAAGCACATTGGTCTGCATCAGCCGGTCGACCCGTTCGATATCGCACAACTCGGTGGGGCCCCACATCGCCAGGCCGGCATTGTTGATCAGCACATCCACCTCACCGGCCATTGCGGCGGCATTGGCGACCGACGCCGCATCGGTGACGTCGAGCGCCAGATGTCGTGCGACCGGGAGATCGGCGATGCCGGCCAGGTCTCGCGCCGTGGCTGTCACCTCGTGGCCTCGCGCAGCGAGCAGGCGGGCGGTGGCGTTGCCGATGCCGCTGGAGCAGCCCGTGATCAGAACCCGCGCCATCGCGCCGCTCCCTTCGCCCGATATATTTAGGTTACTCTATTGACCCGCTCTATCGCGGGTTTTAATCCCGCCGCAAGCACAAAACACGGAGGATGCCATGAACCTCGAAGCGGAACTGGGCCGGCTGCTCGACCATGAAGCCATTCGCGCCCTGACCGCCGACTATGCCCGGCTGGTGATCGCCGGCGATGGCCGCGCGGTCGGCGCGCTCTATACCGAGGATGGGGTGTTCAAGGCCGGCGTCGCCCATGTCGTCGGCCGCGCCAAGCTCCAGGATTTTCTCGCCGGCGCGCTGACGCCGGGCAAGAGCATCCCGCTGGTCGTCAATCACCTGATCGAGGTGACCGGCGACGAGGCGACCTGTGTTTGCACCATGTTCACGCCCTGGTACCGCGACGAGACGCCGGGCTTTTGTGGCGATTATCGCGACAGGCTGCGCCGCGTCGATGGCCGCTGGTATTTCGCCGAGCGCGATTTCATCTTCCACCAGGGCCGGCCGGCCGGCGCGTAAACCCGCTATTCCAGCTCGAATCGTGGTTCGAGGCGGATGCCGGCGATACGCCATTCCCCATCGATCCGGACATAGCTGTCATGGCTGTAGCCATAGCCATGGCCGTGATGCGCGTGCGGCCGATAGCGGCCGGGCAGGAAATGCTCCTGCGCCCAGATGCCGGTTGCGCGGTCGGCCGACAGGATCTCGATTTCCGGCAGGCCGTTGAGGTGGAGCGACGGACTTTGTCCGAACCATTCGATCACCAGCGCGACCATGGCATCGGCACCCTCGATCCCGCCCCGCGCCTTCAGCGACGGCAGATCGAGCCGGACATCATCGGCAAGCGTGGCGCGCAGGCCCGCCCAATCCTTGGTATCAAGCATGCGGCAATAACGGGCGCGCAACGCCTTTACCGCCTCGATCGCCACCAGCCTGTCCAGGGCGGAAAGTTCGACCATGTCGCCTCCTCCTATTGTTGACATCACACCCTGCTTCTCTACGAAAGAGATATCGCTTTAGCCAGCGAGAAGGAGAGCGCATGGCTGATCTTACCGACATGGTCGCGATCGTGACCGGCGCGACGCGCGGCCTGGGCCGCGCCATCGCCGACGCGTTCGTCACCGCCGGTGCGACCGTGGTGCTGACCGGCCGCTCGCTCGACCAGGGCCGGCTCGCGGCGCAGGAACTCGAGGGGAAAGCAGTCTTCCTGCACTGCGATCTCACCGATATGGCGGCGATCGAGGCCATGGTCGCCGAGGTCGATGCCCGTTTCGGCCGCGTCGATATCCTCGTCAACAATGCCGGCGATCTCCACCGGGCCAACATCCTCGACCTGCCGCTGGCCGATTATGAGCGGATCATGCGGCTCAACCTGACGGCACCGCTGCTGCTCACCCAGCTGGTCGGCCGCATCATGGCGCGGGAGCGGCGCGGCGGCTCGATCGTCAACATCACCTCGACCGGCGCCAGCGTATGCCGGCCCGGCGGCACGACCTATCATCTCAGCAAGGCGGGACTTGCCATGCTCACCCGCGTTGCCGCGCTCGACCTTGGCCAATATGGCATCCGGGTCAACGCGATCGCGCCCGGAACCTTCGCGACCGAGCTGATGCTGGGCAGCACCGCGACCACGCCGGGCCTGCAGGAATCCCTGCTCGCCACCACGCCGCTTCGCCGTTTTGGCGAGGTGGAGGAACTGGCTGCGGTCGCCTTGTTCTTCGCAAGCCCCGACTCGAGCTATATCACCGGCCAGTCGCTGCTGGCCGATGGTGGCCGGCTGGTGCTCAATCCCGCGGTGACGGCGCCCCAGCGCGCCGAATGGGCGGCGTTCCGGCGATGAATACCACCGAAAGCCTCTGGTCCCCCGATCGCTTCACGCAATTGGGGCTGAAGCCGCCCACGACGCGAGCCCGGATTCCCGTGGGCCCGCAGGATGTCGCCACGGTGCTGGATGCCGCCCTTGCCGAAAAACCGGATGCCGTCGCCATGATCGGGCGCCATCGCCGCCTGACCTTCGCCGCGCTCGACTGCGAGGCGAACGCCGCCGCCGCCTGCCTCCTGGCCAGGGGCATCGGACCGGGCGACCGGATCGCGGCCTCGGCCGGCAATCATCCCGACATCGTTACGGCCTTTCTCGCCGCCCAGCGCATCGGCGCGATCTGGCTTGGCCTGAACCGGAATCTCTCCGCCGGCGAAAAACGGTACATGATCGATGACGCGACGCCGCGCCTCATCCTGGCCGAGGAAGCCGTCCTGCCATCACTGCCGGCGGCCGTGCCGGTCATGACGATCGACCCGCGGGGCGGCGAATGGAACGCATGCGTCCAGGCCAATATCGGCGCGGGACGGCCGGGGATCACGATCGATCCATGGGCCCCCGCCGGCATCGCCTACACCAGCGGCACCACCGGCCGCCCCAAGGGCGCGGTGCACAGCCAGCACAACATGCTCGTCGCCGCGACGATCGCCGCGCTCGTCAATGGCGATCCGCGAGCCGAGGCGGTGCGCGGCACCGCCTCGCCGCTCACCATCCTCAACATGATGATCGGCGGACCGGTTTCGGCGCTGTCCACCGGCAATCCCCACGTCTGCATGGATCGCATCGATGTCGCCGGGCTTGCCGAATGGATCGCGCGGGAGAAGGTCAACACTCTCGCGCTGGTGCCGACGCTGATCCAGGATCTGCTGACATCGCCGGATATCGCCCCGGGCGATCTCGCCTCGCTCACCTGGATCGTCGTCGGCGCGGCGATGGTGCCGGAGGGCATGACCGAGGTCTATGAGGCACGGTTCGGCCACAAGCCGACCATCGGCTATGGCCTGACCGAGAACCCGACCGTGGTCTCGCGCACCCATGACCGGACGCCGATGATCCAGGGCGCGATCGGGCGCCCGATGCGGCACCTCGACGTCGCCATCCTCGACGAGGACGGGCAGAGGCTGCCGGCCGGGCAAAGCGGGGAAATCGCCATCCGCGCCATCACCCAGGGCGAATGGGCCAATGTCTACACGCCGGCGCTGGGCTATTGGAACAGGCCCGATGCCACCGAAGAACTGCTGCGCGACGGCTGGCTCCATACCGGCGATATCGGCTCGTTCGATACGGACGGCGAGTTGTTCATCCATGCGCGGCGCAACGACCTGATCGTGCGCGGCGGCTCCAATATCTATCCCGCCGAGATCGAGCGGGTCATCCGCCTCGATCCCCGCGTCATCGACTGCGCCGTGCTGGGCAAACCCGATGCGCGCCTGGGCGAGGTGCCGGTCGCCTTCGTGCAACTGGCGCCGGGTTGCGACGAGGCGTCGGTGTTCGCGGCGCTGCGCGACCGCGCGACCGCCGAACTCGCCCGCTACAAGCTGCCCGCGGACTGGAAGGCGATCGACGCGATGCCACGCAATGCGATGGGCAAGATCGTCAAGAACGAGCTGAAACCGCTGATCGGCTGAAACTGACCCCACCTCGGGGTGGCGACGACCAACCAAGATTCATATCGGTTCCGCGGCGCAGCTCTGGCGCGACCAGTTCCTCGGCACTTGCTGGTGACATAAGCCGGCAACTGGCGCATCCCTTGGTCACAACAGGACGCAGTTTGCCGCATTCGTTCGCATCAATCCGCCAAGGAAATGGGGCGGTAACGAAAATCATTGAAAGAAATTCAATGATTTCAATAGGCCTTGGCGGAGCGGGAGGGATTCGAACCCTCGATACGGTTTTGCCGTATACTCACTTTCCAGGCGAGCGCCTTCGACCACTCGGCCACCGCTCCGCATTCCCCGGAAGAGCGCTCCCCTATAGCGCTCAACGCTCTTCCGCAAGCGGGTGGCCGTGACAGGTTGTCGGCATGAGGGAAATCCGGTCAATGCTGGCCTGCTGATGGTGTCCGACGCGGCAAATGCCACGCCGGACAGGATCTTGCAGGCAGCTACGGCCAGCGGCCATCATTCCAGATTTCAAGATCGATATGCCCAATTTGGTAAGGGCGGAGCTGCACACGACCGGCAGAGCGGTTTCTTCGTCTGGCCGGCGGGCTTGATATAAGCCCCGTTCAGCATCCGGCCCGTGATAGCGCTTTCTGGCGGCAACCGGAGCGAGAGATCATGATGGTATCGACGCGTTGGTCGCATCCGTTTACGGGCCGTCAGGAGTGATGGCCTCCGCGCCCCGCAGGCCCGCGATGCGGCGCAGGGCCACCATGGCCGGATTGCCCACCCGGCCGGCCCTGGAAGCCTTGCCCGCCCGGCCGGCCCTGGAAGCCCTGCCCACGCGGCGGCCTGCCCGGCCGGCCCTGCCAGCCGCCCCGGTCGCCGCGATTGCTCCAGTGGTTGCGCTGACCGTCGGTCCAGCGGTGACGCCCGCCGCCGCGATCGTAGACGTAGAAGCCGGTGCCCGGATAGTAGAAGCCGTCATACCAGCCATAGCCGGGATAGCCGTAATAATAGGGATCATAATAGCCGTAATAGCCGGCATTCCCGTAGCCCATGTCGATGCCGCCATAGCCATAGCCGTCCTCGTAGCAGCCGCCGAGCGCGAGCGCAGAGGCGAGGGCGAGGCCGGTGAGAGCGATTTTCCTGTTCATATGGCGCATCTGTCGACTCCGTGGTCGAAACTCCTGTCGTTCCGCATAAGACCATATAGGGCTTGAATGGCCACTGAACCCCCTGGAAAGCTTCTGGTCATGAAAAGCGCCGGCCGCCAGATCGGCCCGGGACCGGGCGCGGCGCTTCTGCTAACCCGTCACGTCACCCGACCGTCGACAGGCGCCGATCGGCACAACAGGAGGCCCCATGATCCGACCCGCCCTGCTCGCGCTTGCATTGGCAACGTCGCTCGCCGCGCCCGCGACGGCGGCTCCGCCCGATATGGCGGGCACGATCCTGGCGGCCAATCGCCGCGCGGTGGTGGGCGAAGCCGGGGCGCCGCCGACGGGAAGCATCGTCGCACGCTACACCTATTCGGGCCAGGGGCTGCGCGGAACGACCGAGACGATCGCCGAGCTTGCGACCGGCGCCTTCGTCGACAGCTATCGCATCGATCCGACCAGCGGGGCGTCGGGCTTCGACGGGCGCACCCCCTGGATGACCGACATGTCCGGCACCCACACGCCCGAGGAGGGCGGCGACAAGCCCGCGCTGGCCGTCAACGAGGCGTATCGCCTCGCCAATCTCTGGTGGCGCGCGGACCGGGGCGGCGCCGCGATCGCGCTTGCCGGCCGTGATGCGGAG
>Ga0180221_1000643_pt1 | contig 27981 bp, 20 predicted proteins | sample eDN5th37CKraftMG_FD_151339 | JGI IMG/M metagenome (GOLD analysis project Ga0180221, IMG submission 151339) | Enriched Miracle-Growth compost microbial communities from Emeryville, California, USA - eDNA 5th pass 37_C Kraft MG (version 2) (version 2) ...
CCGCGTAGAACTTTCAAGAGGTTGCCCGGCTCTTCGATCGAGAAGACAATTACCGGAAGTCCGTTGTCGCGAGCAAGCGCGATTGCCGCGCCGTCCATCACCTTGAGATCGCGCGCCAAAACCTCCGCATAGCCGAGGCGGTCGAAGCGCTTGGCCTCGGCGTTTTTGCGTGGGTCGCTATCATAGACGCCGTCGACCTGCGTCGCCTTCGCGACCGCCTGGCAATCCATCTCTATGGCGCGCAGGGTTGCAGCGGTATCCGTGGTGAAGAACGGGTTGCCCGTTCCGGCCGCGAAAACGACGACGCGCCCTTCTTCCATGTGGCGCAGGGCCTTGGGGCGAACGTAGCTCTCGCAGACGGTGGGCATTGGAATGGCCGAAAGCGCCCGCGCCGGCACCTTGGCACGCTCCAGCGCGTTTTCCAGCGCGAGCGCGTTCATCACGGTCGCCAGCATGCCCATGTAGTCGGCGGTGGCGCGCTCCATGCCCTTTGCGGCGCCTGCCAGTCCGCGAAAGATATTTCCGCCGCCGACGACGACGGCAATCTCCACGCCGGCTGCGACCGCTTCGGCGATATCCTGCGCCAGGCGCTCGACGACATCCATATCGATGCCGAAGCCGGCCTTGCCCATCAGGGCCTCGCCGGAAAGCTTCAGAAGAAGCCGCTTGTAGACGAGCCCGGATGCCCCGCCTGCCCCGGCCGTCGATGCCGCTGCCATGAGTGCCTCCTCGTTTCCGCGCCCGCGCGGCCCCCGGCGCCAGCCGGCCGCCGGGCCCTAGCTAACCCGGGCGGCGGAGATTCGCCTAGGGCGCGCCCATCGACGCGCCCTGGCTCACAGTTCGTGCATGCTCAGTTGCCGCCAGCCGCAGCGGCGACCTCGGCAGCGAAGTCGTCTTCTTTCTTCTCGATGCCCTCGCCCAGGCCATAGCGCACGAAAGCGGCGAGCTTTACGGGACCGCCCGCCTTGCCCTCGGCTTCCTTGACGGCCTGCGACACGCTCTTGGAAGGATCGTGAATGTAGGACTGATCGAGGAGGCAGTTGTCTTTGGCATAGCTCTTCATGCCGCTGGCGACGATCTTCTCGATCACCTGCGGAGGCTTGCCCTGGTTCTTGTCGGCGAGGATCGCCTTCTCGCGCTCCAGCACCTCGGCCGGCACGCCTTCGATATCGAGTGCAACCGGATTGGTGGCTGCAATGTGCATCGCGATCTGGCGTGCGAGAGCCTCGAGCTCTGCCGTGTTCTTGCCGGACGATTCGAGCGCGACCAGCACGCCGATCTTGCCGAGGCCCGGCGCGACCTGGCCGTGCACGTATGAGCCCACGACGCCCTCGGAAACCTCCAGCACGGCCGCGCGGCGGACGCTCATGTTCTCGCCGATGGTGGCGATGAGCTCCTTCACCTGCTCCTCGACCGTGTGCGACTTGCCCGGATAGGCCGTGGCAAGAAGCGTTGCGACGTCGCCCTTCGCGGAGCCGGCCAGCGAGGTGATGTTCGTCACCATCTCCTGGAACTGCTCGTTGCGGGCAACGAAGTCGGTCTCGGAGTTCACCTCGACGACCGCACCCTTGGTGCCGGCGGTCGAAATGCCGATTAGGCCTTCTGCGGCGACACGGCCGGCCTTCTTGGCGGCCTTCGAAAGACCCTTCTTGCGCAGCCAGTCGATGGCCGCCTCGATGTCGCCCTTGGTCTCGGTGAGCGCCGCCTTGCAGTCCATCATGCCGGCGCCGGTCTTTTCACGCAGTTCTTTAACGAGACTCGCGGAAATGCTCATGGATCGGCTCATTAGCTAGGCGGGCGCCCATGGCTCTCGGCCTACGGTGCGCCCGCGGGTTAGCAGAAGACGAAGCGGCCGCCGGGCGCGGCCAGCCCGTCAGACGGCGGCTGATTCCACCAGCTTCTTGGCCTGCTCGGGCCACTTCTCGGTCTCGATCTGGCCCTTCAGCTTGAGCTTGCGGTCGAGCGCAGCGGTCTGATCGGCGTCGAGATCGGCAATCTGCCAGAAGTGGAAGACACCGGCATCGTTGAGGCGCTGCTCGAGCTTCGGCGAAATGCCGGTGATGCGCTTCAGGTCGTCAGGCTCGCCGCGTGCCGCCTCGATGCCCTTGAACTCCGTGGGCAGGCTTTCGGCGGGCGGGGCGTCCGAAGCGCCGATGTCGACGCCCGCTGCCGTCTGGCTGCGTTCCAAGCCGTCGAGCGCGGCGCGCGCGATGAGATCGCAGTAGAGCGTGATGGCGCGGCCGGCGTCGTCGTTGCCGGGAACCGGGAAGTCGATGCCGTCCGGATCGCAGTTGGTGTCGACGATGGCAACGATCGGAATGCCCAGCTTGCGGGCCTCCTGGATGGCGATGCTCTCCTTGTTCGTGTCGATGACGAACAGGAGGTCCGGCGTGCCGCCCATGTCCTTGATGCCGCCCAGCGCCTGGTTGAGCTTGTCGCGCTCGCGCGTGAGGTTCAGGATCTCTTTCTTGGTGCGGCCCTGCGGATCGGCAAGGATGTCGTCGAGCTGACGCAGGCGACGGATAGACTGGGAGATCGTCTTCCAGTTCGTCAGCGTGCCGCCGAACCAGCGATGGTTGATGAAGTACTGGGCGCTGCGCTTGGCCGCCTCGGCGATCGAATCCGAAGCCTGGCGCTTGGTGGCGACGAACAGCACGCGCCCGCCGCTGGCGACCGTGTCGGAGATCTTCACCAGCGCCTGATGCAGCATCGGCGTCGTCTGGGTGAGATCGATGATATGGATATTGTTGCGGGCGCCGAAGATGAAGGGCGCCATCTTGGGGTTCCAGCGGTGCGACTGGTGACCGAAGTGAACGCCAGCTTCCAACAGCTGACGCATATTGAACGCGGGAAGCGTCATGGGTGGTCCTTTTCCGGTTGATCCTCCGCGAACCCTTGAAGAAGAGCACTCCCTCGGGTTTGGGAGCGGTCCACCGGAGCGCCGGGCGGGGCTTTCAATCCGCCAAACGCAAGGTTCGCGTGTGAGATGGCGCGCTTATAGAGTCTTGACCCGGAAATGACAAGCTACCCCACAATTCTGGTCCAAAATCCGGGGTCTAGCCCCACAATCGGTGGCATGAACAACAACATTATACATGTCCGCGCCCTGCAGCTCGGGGAACGTATCGAGCTCAAGGGCCTGGAACGTGAAGACGCATTCTCGACCTCGCCCCTCGCTTTTCGCACCAGCGGGAACGGCATCGCTGCGCTCTTCAAAACCGGGGCAGCGGTATTCATCGCCATGAACCCCGTCGATGAGGAGCAGCTGATCTCCGGGCTCGCCGACCGCATTGTGGCCCCGCTCATCGAGCGGGAGGCCGAGAGCGCCCGCCTCCTCATCCGCCAGGACGAGGATGGCCTCGTACTGCCCTCCGGCGATCTCGTGATCAAATCCGCCGACACCGACCGGCTGCTGCTCGTCGCCGAGGCCCTCGCGATGAGCGTGGCGTTCGCCTACGACGAGCGCCGTCTCGGCGCCGCCTTCGACCGCATCGATACCATCGCCCAGACGCTCCAGCTCCGGCGGCTGCCCTCCAGCGCCCACGGAGAGTTGCTGGAGCAAATCGGCGAAGCCCTGATGATTCAGCAGCGCCTCGCCGCCCGCGTCGACCTCGATGAGAAGCCGGACGTGCTGTGGGACCATCCAGAGCTCGAACGCTTCTGGGCGCGTCTCGTCGAGGAATACGACCTCACCCAGCGCGGCCGCGCCATCTCGCGCAAGCTGGAAGTGATCCGCGGCACGGCCGATACCCTGACGGACCTCTTCGCGACGCGCACCTCGCACCGGCTCGAGTGGTACATCATCGCTCTGATCGCGATCGAGATCGTCCTCAGCCTCTACGACCGCATTCTCTAAAGGCGGCTGGGGGCAGCTGCCGCGATCCACGGGGTGATCGCCACGGCTCTGCACGCACTGGCGCGGACGTTCTAAGGCGCCGCTGCGTGCCCGGGCCCGGGCGCGATCTCGGCGCGCTGTTGCCTATCCCGGCGCGGATTGGGCATCGGCGCCATGGCGGGCTGGTCGTAGCGGTTGCTCTTCGCGTTGATCGGCAGGCAGTGACTGAACCGCTTGGCGGTTTCCTCGGTCACGATGGCGATGGCCGTGAAGCCCTGCCCCATCCAGTCCTGCAGCACGCTCACCCGGTCCTCGGCGACGGCGACGCGGCCCTCGGTGCCGGTGACATCGTTCTCCCACACATGCAGGAACAGGCAGCTTCCGTTCTTTGCGGCGCGACGGGCCGGATAGTCGACGAAGATGCCCTCGCGCAGCGTCGGCACGGTGGCCATGTCTTCGCTCTTGGCCGAGCGCACGAGCGCCTTGTCGATGATCTTGCCGTAGTAGACCGACGCGGGATCGCGTACGCAGAAGCTCTTGCCCGGCGCCAGCTTCATGAAGCCTTTCACGGGCCGCGCCTTGAGGCCGAACGGCGCCGACATGCGGAAGATGCCCGCGGGCGTGCGGTTGTCGCCTTCCGTCTTGATCGGCTCGTCTTTCTTGGCGAGGTGGCTGAAGGTCTGCGCCCAGCCGATGCCGGCGCTGCCCACGACGGCGGGCTCAGGCGGGCCGGCCCGGAACCAGGTTGCATCGCCTGGCGAGCGGCGCTCGAAGGTGTGCAGCGTCGCCTGCACCGATTTCATGTCGGGCACGGTGACCACGATGAGACGCGTGGCCCGGTGCAGCGGACGCGGGCAATAGGTTGTCGCCGTCGCGTCGGCGGCGAAGAGGGTGAGCAGCGCGGCGGTGGCAGCGAGGCTTGAGCGGAGCACGACGAAAGCCCTTTGCACAAATTTTATCGACGTTGTGCAAAGGCAATTTTAGGCGTCAGATCTCTAACACTTCGACAACGCCGGGGACGGTGGCGAGAATTCCCGCCTGCAACGGCGAAACGTCATAGCGGCCCGGCGCAATGAACTCGATCTCGCGCCCGCGCTCGCCCACCTTCAGCACAAGGCGCACCTCGCCCTTGCCGCCGGGCTTCAGCCGCGCCTTGAGTTGTGCCAGCGCGTTGCCTTTTCCGTTGCCGATCGCATCACCGTCGAGCACGACGCGCAGACCGCTTTGCAGCGCAGCAACGGCATCGTCGAGCGATCGCAGCGCTTCAACGCGCATCTTCACCGTGTCGCCGTCGCGCTCCGCTGAAACGCTGAGAAGCACCGGCGTGCCGGGCTCCAGAAGGTGCCGGCTCGCCGCGAGCGTGTCGGAGAAGATCACCGCCTCGAACTGGCCCGTCATGTCGGAGAACATGCCGAAGGCGAACTTGTTGCCCTTCTGCGAGCGCCGCTCGCGCGCGGAGATTACGATACCGGCGAGCTGTCCGCCCGTGGCACCGCGCTCGGTGAGCGCTTCGAACTCTGCATAGCGCCGCACGCCGAGCTTCTGCAGCGCCTTCTCGTACTGGTCGAGCGGATGGCCCGACAGATAGAACCCGATGGCATCGAACTCGTGCGACAGCCGATCCATCGGCGTCCAGCCCATCACCTCACGCAACTGCAGCTGCGGAGATCCGCCGCCGCCCGGCGCCGCGCCCATCGAGAAAAAGTCGGCCTGCCCTTCCGCCTTCTCCTGCTCCATGCGCTGCGCCAATTCGAGGATCTGGTCGACGTTGGCGGCAACGAGTGCGCGGTTCGGCTCCAGCGCTTCGAAGGCGCCCGCAGCCGCCAGCGTTTCGATGGCGCGTTTGTTCAGCGCCTTCGGGTTGAGCCGCGCGGCAAAGTCGGAGAGTGTCGCAAACCTCCCGTTCGCCTTGCGGTCTTCCACCACGGTCGAAACGGCAGCCGCGCCGATGTTCTTCAGCGCGGCGAGCGAATAGCGGATTGCACCGGGCTTCTCGCCCGCGCCCGCCTCGGCGAGGAAATCGACCTCCGAGGCATTGACGCACGGCGGCTTCACGGTGATGCCGCTGCGCCGCGCTTCCGCCGCGAACATCGCGAGCTTGTCGGTGTTGCTCATGTCGAGTGTCATGGAGGCGGCGAGAAACTCCTCGCGGAAGTTCGCCTTCATGTAGGCCGTGTGATAGCTGACGAGCGCATAGGCCGCCGCGTGCGATTTGTTGAAGCCATACCCGGCGAACTTGTCGACCAGCTCGAAGATGTAGGTGGCGTCTTTCTTCGACACGCCCCGCTCGACCGCCCCCTCCACGAACTTAGCCTGGTGGCGCGCCATCTCGGCCTTGTCTTTCTTGCCCATGGCGCGACGCAGAACGTCGGCCTGGCCGAGCGAGTAGCCGCCCATCACCTGCGCGATCTGAATGACCTGCTCCTGATAGATGATCACGCCGTAGGTCTCGGTGAGGATTCCCTTCAGCATGTCGTGCAGGCAGTCGACCGGCTCCTCGCCGTGCTTGCGGTTGATGTAGGTCGGGATGTTGTCCATCGGGCCGGGGCGGTAGAGCGCCACCATGGCGATGATGTCCTCGAAGCGGTCCGGCTTCAGCCGCTTCAGGCTTTCCCGCATGCCCGTGCTTTCGAGCTGGAACACGCCCACCGTATCGGCCCGCGCCAGCAGCTCGTAGGATTTCTTGTCGTCGAGCGGCAGCTTGGAAAGATCGATGTCGATGCCCCGCCCGCGCTTCACGAGGTCGACGGCCTTCTTCAGCACGGTGAGCGTCTTGAGGCCGAGGAAGTCGAACTTTACGAGGCCCGCCGCTTCGACGAGCTTCCAGTTGAACTGCGTGACCGGCGAGTGTGTCTTCGGATCGCGCGTGACTGGCACCAGCTCGACGAGCGGCCGGTCGCCGATGACCATGCCCGCGGCGTGCGTCGAGGCGTGGCGGTAAAGACCTTCTAGCTTCGTCGCGATCTCGACGAGCCGCGCGACCATCGGATCGTTGTCGATCTCTTCCTGAAGCTTCGGCTCGTCCTCTATCGCCTGGGGCAGAGTGACGGGATTGGCGGGATTGTTCGGCACGAGCTTGCAGAGCCGGTCCACCTGCCCGTACGGCATTTGCAGCACGCGGCCCACGTCGCGCAGCACCGCGCGCGCCTGCAGCTTTCCATGCGTGATGATCTGCGCAACGCGGTCGTGCCCGTACTTGTCCTGCACATACCGGATCACCTCGTCGCGCCGGTCCTGGCAGAAGTCGATGTCGAAGTCCGGCATCGACACGCGTTCGGGATTGAGGAAGCGCTCGAACAGCAGGCCGAACCGCAGCGGATCGAGATCGGTGATGGTGAGGGTCCATGCAACGAGCGAGCCTGCGCCCGAGCCGCGCCCTGGCCCCACGGGCACGCCCTGCGACTTCGCCCACTTGATGAAGTCCGACACGATGAGGAAGTAGCCGGGAAACTTCATGCGCTCGATCACATCGAGCTCGTAGGCGAGACGCTTGTCGTAATCCTCGCGCGTGAAACCTTCCGCGATCGGCGTCACCGAAAGGCGCGCATCGAGGCCCGCCTGCGCCTGCTTGCGTAATTCCTCGGCTTCGAGCGTCGCCACTTCCTCGGGCGTCAGATCCCTGTCGGCGGCGACGAACCGCGGCAGGATCGGCTTGCGCCCGCGCGGACGGAACGCGCAGCGTTTGGCGATCTCGATGGTATTGTCGAGCGCTTCCGGCAGATCGGCGAAAACCTCCACCATCGCCTCGGCGCTCTTGAAATCGTGCTCGCGCGTGACGCGGCGGCGGTCGTCCTCGACGACATAGCGTCCCGCCGCGATGCACAGCAGCGCATCGTGCGCCTCATAGTCGTCGGGTGTTGCGAAGTAGGCTTCGTTGGTGGCGACGATGGGGATGTTCTTCGCATAGGCGAGATCGAGCAGCAGCGCCTCGACCTCGTGCTCCGATCTCAGCCCATGGCGCTGCAGCTCGACGTAGAGGCGGTCGCCGAACATCCCGAGCATGCGGTCGAGGCGCGATGCGGCGAGGCCCGCCTGCCCTTCCCGCAGCGCGCGGTCGATGGGACCATCCGGTCCGCCCGTCAGCGCGATGAGGCCCTCCGCGTGCTCGGCGACGACGTCGGCGGTCGTGTGGGCCGCTTCCACCTCCGGTGCATCGAGATGGGCGCGGCTGACGAGCTTGAGCAGATTGGCATATCCGGCCTCGTTCATCGCCAGAAGCGCGATGTTGCCGTCGCCGGGCCCGCGTGCCTGCGGTGCACCGCGCTCGCTTGCATCGTGGCGGCGGTCCGCGAAATCCACCGTCAGCGATACGCCCACGATAGGCTGGATCCCCGCATCCGCGAGCTTATCGGAAAACTCCAGCGCTCCGAAGAGATTGTTCGTGTCGGTGAGGCCCAGCGCCGGAAAATTCTGAGCAGCCGCGAGCTTCGCCAGCTTGCCGATGGGCAGCGCACCCTCCAGCAGCGAATAGGCGGAATGCACCTTGAGATGCACGAAGCGCGGATGCGGCGTGCCGGCGGGCTGCGCGGGCGTGGGCTGGCGAGTCGGTGCATTCATCGCGCCATTCTAGAGGTTTGCCCGGCGACACCCAAGAGCGGCACTGCCGCTATCCCCTGTCAGACAAAGCAATGCGGATGCCGTTGTCATGCCTTCCCGCGGCCGGCGGCGACCGAAGAACCGAAATGTACCTGGCGTTGAGCGATATCCACTCCGTGAACGCCATTCGTTGAATAGCGTTTTTCTAAAACAAACTACAACCCACACATGAAATAACAATAAGAATGCACATTGCGCTGCTAAACAAAAATAGCAACATAATTGCATTATTAAAACAGTGTTTTTGACAATTTATCGGGCGAAACAACTCATTTTTATTGCTTACAACCTTGACTCGATAGATCGTTTTTTTTGCACCTAAGGTTGAGTTTTTTCGCCGCCACACAGCGTGTCGCGGAACGGGTCGTCGTGTCTCGAGCGCCTGGGCGGTTATTCGATTTTCCAGAGGGGATACCAATGACTAAGCACAGCATGGCAAAACTCGCTTGTGCCGCTCTCAGCGTCTGCTTCGTCCATGATGTAGCGTCAGCACAAACAATTTACGGACCCGGAGCGAGCGCCACCGGCGCACAATCGACGGCGATCGGTGAAAACGCGAACGCGTCCGGAGACGGGGGCACGGCTCTGGGCTATGGCTCCAGTGCCATCGGCAACTGGCAAACCACAGCCATCGGAACCAACGCGTCGGCAGTCGGCGACGGCTCGACAGCCGTGGGCGGCACCGCAAATGCTGGTGGCCGTGACAGCATCGCGATCGGAAACAATTCGAGTTCCGCAGGCATCTACGGCACTGCCGTGGGAAGCGGTGCAAGCGCCGACGGCACCGGCAGTGTGTCGGTCGGTTCAGGCTCCAACGCCACAGGTTTTCGCGGCATAGCCATCGGTGACAACGCCGCCGCGGCCGGAGGCAGCAGCATCGCTCAGGGTGCGTTCGCAAGTGCGACGGCCGACTATGCCAACGCCATAGGTCAGGCGAGCCAGGCGACCGCCGTGGGTGCGAGCGCCTACGGCTCCGGAGCAACGGCCAGTGGCGTGAGCGCGTCGGCGTTCGGTGACGGAGCCCTTGCTTCGGGGGCAAGCGCTACGGCGACGGGCAACTATGCCGGCGCCTCGGGTGCGCAGGCTGCAGCCTATGGCTATAACGCCAAAGCGGTCGGCGACCAGAGCACCTCGCTCGGCCAGAGCAGCAACGCGCTCGGCGTGGAAAGCATCGCCGTCGGCAGCGGGGCCAACGCCACCGACGTGGGCTCGACGGCGATCGGATCTAATGCGTTATCTTCCGGCACCTATGGCTCTGCGATGGGCTATGGCGCCAGCGCCTCCGGTGCTCAAAGCACCGCCTTCGGTTATGCGGCAAGCGCCGCTGGCGCGAGTAGCGCTGCGTTCGGAGCAAACAGCTCGGCCGCAGCCGACAACAGCGTAGGCTTGGGTGCCAACTCGGCCGCGAATCGCGGTGCCATGTCCGGGTATCAAGCGGCTTATCTCAGCGCGCCGCAGAATTCGGTCGGTGAGGTTTCCGTCGGCAGCGCCGGCGCGGAACGGCAGATCACCAACGTCGCCGCCGGCTCGGCGGGGACCGACGCCGTCAACGTCAATCAGCTCAACGGCGCCGTCAACGGCATCAACAACAACATCGGCAACCTTTCAAACAGCATCAACCAGCTGGGCGCCGAGCTCGCCGACACCAAGGACCTCGCCAAAGCCGCGGGCTCGCTTGGATTGGCAGCGGCCCAGATCCGCTACGACGATCGTCCCGGCAAGCTTTCGCTCGGCCTTGGCGGCGGCCTCTATGAGGGCGAAACCGCTGCCATCGTTGGACTTGGATACACGTCCGTGGATCAGTTCTGGCGGGCGAACATCTCAGGCGGCGTGTCCCGCAATTCCAACGCCGGTGGCGGCGCCGGCGTGAGTTTCACGCTCAACTAAGAGGCACCGTGCGAGGGGTGCCGGATATTGTGCCTGCGCCCCTCGCACGATCTATCCGCGCTGTCATTCGTTCAGCGCACCGACAGCGGCTGCACTTCCACGAGAAGCCCGCCTTCGAGGCGCAACACACGGTCCATGCGGCGCGCAAGGTCGAGATTGTGCGTGGCGATCAGCGCCGCGACGCCCGTCGTCCGGATGAGATGGATGAGCGCCTCGAACACGTGCTCGGCGGTTTGCGGGTCGAGGTTTCCGGTCGGCTCGTCCGCGAGGATGAGCCGCGGATCGTTGGCGAGCGCGCGGGCGATGGCGGTGCGCTGCTGCTCGCCGCCCGAAAGCTGCGCCGGACGGTGATCGACGCGCTCGGCAAGGCCCATCGTCGTGAGCAGCTGGCGTGCACGCTGCGACGCCTCGCGGCGCGAGCCGCCGCGGATCATCTGCGGGATGACGACATTCTCCAGCGCGGAGAATTCCGGCAGCAGCTGGTGGAACTGATAGACGAACCCCATCTCGACGCGGCGCACGCGCGTGCGGTCGCCATCGCCCATGCCCGAACAATCGCGGCCGTTGACGAACACGTGCCCGCTATCGGGCGTCTCCAGAAGGCCGGCGATATGCAGCAATGTCGACTTGCCGGCGCCCGAAGGCCCGACGAGCGCCACCGCCTGCCCCGGAAAGATGTCGGCGCAGGCGCCATTCAGCACCGCGATGCGTCGCTCACCCTGGTGGAAGACGCGCACGAGCTTGTCGAGCCGCAGCACCGGTTGCGCGTGCTGAACGGCTTGCCGGCCGTTCTCCCGTGCGGCGAGAAGCTCCTCGGCGAGAATTGTCATGCGGGCGTCGCTCATTCGTAGCGCAGAGCCTCCACCGGATCGAGCGTGGAAGCCCGCCACGAGGGATAGAGCGTAGCGAGCACGGAAAGCGCGAGGGCCATCCCGACGATAGCCGCGGTCTCGCGCGGCTCCATGTCGGCCGGCAGGCGCGTCAGGTAGTAGACGTTCGGATCGAACAGCGTCGTGCTCGTCATCCACGAGATGAACTCGCGGATGCTCTCGATATTGAGGCAGAACACGATGCCGAGGATCAGTCCGGCGATCGTGCCGACGACGCCGATCGACGCGCCGGTGATGAGGAACACCCGCATGATCGACCCGCGGCTCGCCCCCATCGTACGCAGGATGGCGACGTCGCGCCCCTTGTCCTTCACCAGCATCATCAGCCCCGAGATGATGTTGAGCGCCGCGACGAGCACGATCAGCGACAGGATGATGAACATCACGTTGCGCTCGACCTCGAGTACCGTGAAGAAGGTCTCGTTGCGCGCGCGCCAATCGGAGACGTGATTGGTCGGGCCCGCTGCCCGCCTCACCTCGAGCACGAAGTCGTCGATGGCGTTGGGGTTATCGACCACGATCTCGATCGCATCCACCTCCGGCCCGCGCGAGAAATAGCGCTGCGCTTCGAGGAGCGGCATGAACACCATGGTGCGGTCGTACTCGGCCATGCCCATCTCGAACAGCGCCGCGACCACATAGGGTTTCGTCCGCGGCGCCGTGCCGAAGGGCGTCTGCGCGCCCCGCGGCGACACGAGCGTGATCGTATCGCCGACATTGACGCGCAGCATGTTGGCGAGGCGCGTTCCGATCGCGATGCCGCTACCCTGGCCGAACCCGTCGAGCGATCCGAACCGGATGTTGTCGGCTACGAGCGGCAGGGACCGCAGCCCCTCCTCCGTCATGCCGCGCACCAGCGCGCCGGTCGCCTGCACCGCCGAGGAGACCATCACCTGGCCCTCGATCAGCGGCATCGCCGACTTGACGCCGGGGATGGCCGCGATGCGCTGCGCCACGGCATCATAGTCCTCGAACGGTCCGCCGATCTTGTTGACGATGATGTGCCCGTTGAGACCGAGGATCTTGGAGAACAGCTCGTTGCGGAAGCCGTTCATTACCGCCATGACGATGATGAGCGTGGCAACGCCCAGCATGATGCCGGTGAACGAGAACCCGGCGATGACGGAGATAAAGCCTTCCTTGCGCCGCGCTCTCAGGTAGCGTGTCGCCAGCATCCACTCGAACGGCGAAAACGGTTTGGTGTCAGCGACAGCGGCTGTCATCCCCCCGAAACTCCCTCGCTCTTTCTGGCCGGGGCAGCAGAGCTACCCGGGCATTCAGGCCAGATTGCGTTTCGCAAGGGCAGGCCCCGAAGTCCCCTCACGGCCGTGGCGCCGACGCACCTCGGCGCCACCCATCGATTACCTTAGTAGGCCCGCCCGATCAGCACATATTCGCGCGCAGGCTCGCCGGTGAAAAGGCATGCCCCCTTCGCCGGCTGTTGGTTAAGGGGCGCGTTCCGTATAGTGAGCTTAAGCGCTTTGAGGCGCTCCGCAATCGCCTCCAGCGCCGCCCCCTCCGGCTTCGACCAAGCCACCTCGGCCCAGCCCTTGAAGGCCCCGCCTTCGTCGTCGCCTTCCGCCGCGCCGAAGTAGTCGGCGAGCGCTTCAAAGGAGGTGAGGCCGCGCACGATATTGCCATCGAGCCGCGCTTTGGCCTCGGCAAAAAGCTTTGCCTGGATGTCGTCGAGGAGAGCCGCCGCCCCGGTGATGAACTCCGCCCGAGGCGCCGTATGGGAGACGATCTTGTCGCCCTCGCGCAGCGCATCACGGCGCATGTAGGTGACATTGCCGCCGGTCGCGTCGCGCCCGCCGATCTCGACGATCACCGGCGCACCCCGGCGCACCCAGTTCCAGCGCTTTTCCGCCGATTTGATCGGCTTGGCATCGACGAGGACACGGATGCCCTGCGCCTTGAGTTCCTTCTCGATGCCGCCGCAGTAATCCAGAAGCTCCTTGTCCTCGGGCTTGTCGCGCAGCATCGGCACGATCACGATCTGCCGCGGCGCGATCTTCGGCGGCATCCTGAGGCCGTCGTCGTCGCCGTGAGTCATGATCACGCCGCCGATGAGGCGCGTGGAAACACCCCAGCTCGTCGTGTGGCAGTATTCGAGCTGGCCTTCCTTGCTCTGGAACTGGATGTTCTGAGCCTTCGCGAAATGCGTGCCGAGGTAATGCGAGGTGCCGGCCTGCAGCGCCTTGCCGTCCTGCATCATCGCTTCGATGGAATAGGTGTTGTCGGCGCCCGGGAAACGCTCGTTCGCGGGCTTCTCACCGGCCACCACGGGAAGCGCCAGCACGTTCTCGGCGAACTCGCGATAGACCTCGAGCATCTTCAGCGTCTCGCCCATCGCTTCCTCGCGATCGGCGTGCGCGGTGTGCCCTTCCTGCCAGAGGAACTCGGCGGTGCGCAGGAACAGGCGCGTGCGCATCTCCCAGCGCACCACGTTGGCCCACTGGTTGATGAGCAGCGGCAGGTCGCGGTAACTCTTGATCCAGCGCTGGAACGCATCGCCGATGATGGTCTCAGACGTCGGCCGCACGATCAGCGGCTCCTCGAGCTTCGCGGCCGGATCCACGACCAGCTGACCATTCTCGTTCTTCAGGCGATGGTGTGTGACGACCGCCATTTCCTTGGCAAAGCCCTCGACGTGCTCCGCCTCCTTGGCGATGAAGCTCATCGGGATGAAGAGCGGGAAATAGCAGTTGTCGTGCCCCGTCTCTTTGATCCGCGCATCGAGCTCGGCCTGGATGCGCTCCCATACGCCCCAGCCCCATGGCTTGATGACCATGCAGCCGCGCACGGGGCTCGTTTCTGCCATGTCGCCATCGCGCACGGCGGCCTGGTACCACTCGGGGAAGTTGTCCTCGCGGGTGACGGGAAGTGCGCGCTTGCTCATTGGCTTGCCTCCCTGACGGCTGCGGCCAGGACAATGCGGCGCCCGTTCAGCGTCAGCGATCGGCGCGATGAAGGGGAGGCGAGATCGTTCAGAAGCATGGCGAGCCGGCGGTTGGGCGGCAGCGCGGCGAACGCCGGCGCCGGGATTTCGGGCTGGTTAAGCCCCACAGCGCGGCTGGTAGCGTTAAACCGTGCGCCGCGCAATCCCGCTCGCAAGCGGCGCGTGTGGGCAGCTTTCGGGCACCGTGCATCCGCCAGCCTACCGCGGTCGACGGCGACGTCCGTCAGCCTTTCGGCCAGCGAACACACGGCCGCAAATAGCAGTAGCAGCTACGAAAAAAATTTTTTGCAGTCGGCGCATGAAGCCGCGTGACAGATGGCCGCGCGTCGAGTAAACGTACTCGCCATCAGGGTGGGTCATAAGTCGTCGGAACAGATGACAGACAGCCCAAGTCTAGGGAAGATGGTCGCCGGCGTGACTACCCGATGAGGTAGTTTCAATCGGCGAATGCGTAGAGCCTGCCGCGCAGTGCGCCAGAAGCTCCGCGAAAGAAAAAACGACAAAGCGCGCAAGAGCAAGGTTCAATGGACCTTGCTCTTTGCGCTTTTGCGCCTGCCTCAGAACACCGGGTGCTGCAATTTCAGGCGCATGCCCAGAGCCCGCCGCGCTTCCCCATGCCGGATCGCGCCGCCGAACTCCCCCTCACCAGGGAAAGGTCTCGGGTGTCACGATGCGATAGCTGATCGCCGCATAGACCAGCACGAACACCACGGTCGCGACCGCCGTATTGATCACGAAGATGCGCAGAAGGCGGGGTCTGGCGGGGGCACTCTCGATGGTGCCGGGCACCACGTGGCCCTCTTCCTCCTGGGTGCGCACACCGAACGGCAGGACCGCGAACAGCACGATCCACCAGATGAAGATGTAGATGGCAACCGCCATCACGCCGTCCATGCCACTCTCCTACCAGTACGTCGCGGCCTCTCAGGCCTGCTCTAACTCAACGAGCGTGCCGCAGAAATCCTTCGGATGCAGGAACAGGACCGGCTTGCCGTGCGCGCCGATCTTCGGCGTGCCGTCGCCCAGCACGCGGGCCCCCTGCGCCTTCAGCTTGTCGCGGGCGGCCAGGATATCGTCCACCTCGTAGCAGACGTGGTGGATGCCCCCGTCCGGACTCTTTTCCAGGAACTTGGCGATGGGAGAGTTTTCGCCCATCGGCTCCAGCAGCTCGATCTTGGTGTTGGGAAGCGTGATGAACACGACCGTCACCCCGTGCTCGGGCTGGGGCAGCGGCGGGGTTACCTCAGCGCCGAGGGCGTCGCGATAAACGGCGGTAGCCGCAGCGAGGTCCTTCACCGCGATGGCAACGTGATTGAGGCGTCCGATCATGCGTGCTTCCTCTGCACTGTGGGCCGGCCGGGCAGGCCTGCGTTGGGTTCCCGGGATGTGGCAAAGACCGCCGTCCGAAGCCGGGCTCGAGCGGGGAAGCCGGATGCCCCCGCAAGCCGGCCGCTACGGCAGCTTTCATCAGCCCTTATCGATCACGTTCACGAGCACATGGCAAATGGGCTTCTTGCCCCAAGCCCCGTTTACGGCCGCCCGCACCGAGCGGCGCACGGCCTCGCCGACAAGGTCGGGATTCTTGCGGTTCTTCTGCGGGATGGAGCGCAGGGTGCCATCGACCGCGTCGAGCACGACGTCGATCATCTCTTCGCCATTGGCGGTCTCGTCCGGCACGCCGTCGAGGACGACTTGGGGATCCGCCATCACGGAGCCCTTGCGCGACAGGCAGAGGCTGACGGCGACGACACCCACGATGGAGAGCTTGCGCCGCTCGCGCACCGGGCCGTCGCCCTCGGTCACCAGAAGACGCCCGTCGCGGAACACGCGCCCCACGGGTGCGTCGTCGACCACCACCGGATCGGGCGCAAGGCGCAGGATTTCGCCATCGGTCAGCGTGAACACGGTCTTCACGCCCATCTCGCGCGCCAGCTCGGCCTGCGCCTTCAGGTGGCGGGCCTCTCCGTGCATCGGCACCGCGATCTGCGGGCGCAGCCAGCGGTACATCTGGCGCAGCTCGTCGCGCCGCGGGTGCCCCGAGACGTGCACGAGCGCCTCGTTGTCGGTGACGACCTCGCAGCCGTTGCGGGCAAGGTTGTTCTGGATCCGCCCCACGGCCTTCTCGTTGCCCGGGATGGTGCGCGAAGAAAAGATGACCATGTCGCCCTTGGCGAGCGACACGTCCGGGTGCTCTTCCTCGGCGATGCGGGCGAGCGCGGCGCGCGGCTCACCCTGGCTGCCCGTGCACAGCAGCACGATGTCCGAGCGTTCGATGTAGCTGAACTGGTCCTGATCGTGATGGCGCAGGCCCTGCGGCAGGTAGCCTGTCTCCCGCGCCACCTCGATCACGCGATGCAGGGCGCGCCCGGCAACGACGAGCTCGCGCCCCGCCGCCTGCGCAGCTTCCGCGACCGCCTTCACCCGCGCAACGTTGGACGAGAACGTCGTAACGGCCACGCGCTGCGGCGCCTTGGCGATGATCTCGCCCAGCGTGCGCGCAACGTCCGCTTCCGACGGCGATGTGCCTTCGCGGAAAGCGTTGGTGGAATCGATGGCGAGAGCCAGCACGCCTTCTTCACCGAGGCGTTTCAGCCGTTCTCCGTCGACCGGATTCCCGATCGTCGGCGTCGGGTCGAGCTTCCAGTCGCCGGTGTGAAATATGGTGCCGAGCGGCGTGCGGATGGCGAGCCCGCTCATCTCCGGGATGGAGTGCGCGAGGCTGAACAACTCGATATCGAACGGCTCCACCTTGAAGCGAGAATCGAGTGCCACGACGTTGATCGGGATGTTGAGGCCGTTTCCGTGCTCGGCGAGCTTGGCGCGCAGCATCCCGGCCGTGAACGGCGTTGCATAGACCGGCGCCTGCAGGCGCGGCCACAGCTCGATCACCGCGCCGATGTGATCCTCGTGCGCGTGGGTGATGACGATGCCCGCAAGATCCTGGCGCCGCTCCTCGATGAAGCGGACGTCGGGAAGAATGACGTCGATCCCCGGATCGAACTCACCCTCGGGAAACGTGATGCCGCAATCGACCATCAGCCAGCGGCGCTGATCCTCCGGGCCAAAGCCGTAGAGGTAGGCGTTCATGCCGATCTCGCCGAGGCCGCCGAGCGCCGCGAACACGAGCTCATCGCCGTCGCTGCTGCGACCGGTCTTGCCGTTCTCCTCGCTCATGCGCCGTCACCCTGGGCATCGAGCGAGACATCCCCGAACGAGAAGGAGAGCTGGCGGCCGTCACAGCTGTCGAGCAGCAGCGCGCCATGATCGTCGAGGCCGGCAAATCGGCCAGAAACTGGCGTGGCCCCGGCATGCACAGTCAGCGGCTCCCCGATGGCGCCGGCGCGCTCGAGCCACGCCTCCCGCACCTCAACGAAGCCCGCTCCGTCGTCCCACTTTGTCATCCAGTCTTTCATTGTGTGCGCCAGGAAGCACAACGCCCCCTGCGGCGAAAGCTCTAATCCATGCTGCGCGAGAAATGTCGCGGCGCGCCCCAGATTCTCCGGCGCCGAAACGAGGTTAAGGCCGATGCCGATGACGGCAACGGCACCCGCCTCGCCGGGGCGTACCGTGCTCTCAATGAGGATGCCGCCCACCTTGGCGGGCCCGATCAGGATATCGTTGGGCCACTTGAGCCGCAGCCCGGCCGCGCCCCCCGCCCGCGTAATGGCGTCATGGACGGCGACGCCCGCCACCAGCGAAAGCTGCCCGGCCTTCGCCGGCGGGCAGTTCACCGCCGCGACATAGCTCGCGAAGAGATTGCCCGGCCGGGATGTCCAAGTGCGCCCCGAACGGCCCTTCCCCGCCGTCTGGCGGTCGGCCGTGATCCACAGCGGCGCGCGCGCGCCCGCAAGCACGCGGCGCATGGCCTCCGCGTTCGTACCGTCGACGGCCTCGATATGAACGTGCGCACAGCCCTCCGGCAGTTGGGGCGGTGCGTTCGTCATGGCAGAGCGGCGGTAGAGGTCGCGTGCAAGGCGCGGGCGGCGGCGAGTGCGGCATCGGTGAGAGGCGCCGGTAGCAATACGAACATCACCACGAACGCGGCCCCCAGCGCCATCACGATGCCAGTGCCGCGCTCCACCGGAACGTAGGCGGTCTTCGGCGCATCGAAGAACATGATCTTGACGATGCGCAGGTAGTAGTAGGCGCCGACGACGCTCGATAGCACGCCGATGATCGCCAGGGTGACCATGCCCGCCTCCATGGCGGCGCCAAACACATAGAGCTTGGCGAAGAAGCCCGCGAGCGGAGGAATACCCGCCATCGAGAACAGCAGCATCGCAAGCGCAAACGCCATGGAGAGGTTGGTGCTGGCTAAGCCCGACAGCGAATCGATATCTTCCACGGGCCCTTCGGGCGTGCGCATCGCAAGGATGCACGCGAAGGTGCCGACCGTCATCACGATGTAGATCGCGAGATAGACGAGCACCGATTGCGTGCCGACCTCGGTGTTGGCGGCCAGGCCGATGAGCGCATAGCCCACGTGGCCGATCGAAGAATAGGCCATCAGCCGCTTGATGTTCGTCTGGCCGATGGCCGCGAACGCGCCCAGCAGCATCGAGGCGATGGAGATGAAAACGATGATCTGCTGCCACTGGACGGCAGCCCCCGGAAAGCCCTGCAGCAGCGTACGCACCAGCAGCGCCATCGCCGCGAGCTTTGGCGCCGCGGAAAAGAACGCCGTGACCGGCGTCGGCGCGCCCTCATAGACGTCCGGCGTCCACATGTGGAACGGTACCGCGCCGATCTTGAAGGCGAGGCCGACGAGCAGGAACACAAGGCCCACGATGAGCCCCACGTTCTCCGCCGCGGAACGACCCTGCGCCACCGAGGCGATGACACCGAAATCGACCGAGCCCGTGAAGCCGTAAATCAGCGAAGCGCCATAGAGCAGCATGCCGGAAGTCAGCGAGCCGAGCACGAAGTACTTGAGGCCCGCTTCCGACGAGCGCACCTGTCCGCGGTCGATGGCTGCGACGACATAGAGCGCGAGGCTCTGCAGCTCGAGGCCCAGGAACAGCGCGATCAGATTGCCCGCCGACACCATGAGCAGCATGCCGACGCCCGACAACAGGATCAGCGTGCAGATCTCTGCGGTAAGAAGCTTCGCCCGCGCGAGCGTGTCGAGCGACATCAGAAGAACGAACGCAGCGCCGCCGATGATCAGGATCTTGGTGAAGCGGCTGAACGCATCGCCGATGAACGCCCCGCCGAACAGCACTTCGCGGCCGGCATCGCCCGTGGCGACGAAAATGCCGGAAAGCGCCAGCACGAGGATCGACAGCCAGCCGCACACGTAATCGGCACCCGGCTCGCCATCCTTGCGGAACACGCCGACCATGAGCACGCCCATGGCGCCGAGCGCCAGCACGATCTCAGGCAAGAGGGGCGCGTAGGATTTCAACTCGTCCATCATAGGCCCCGTTTACTTCGGTGCCGGCGCGGTGGCCGGCGGCGCGGGTTGTGCGGAGGTGCCGCCCGGCGAGCCCTGCGCTGCCGCGCCTGCGCGAATGGCGGTCTCGTAGGAGGTCACGAGCTTTTTCACCGACACGGCGGTTACGTCGAGGATCGGCGCGGGATGGAGGCCGAAGAAAATCGTCAGCGCGACCAGCGGCGCGAGGATGCCGATTTCCCTGAGGCTGACGTCCTGAATGTTCTTCAGCGTCGGCTGCACCAGAGAGCCGTAGATCACGCGCCGGTAGACATAGAGCGCATACGATGCCGAGAGGATCACGCCGCTGGTGGCGAGCAGCGCCACCCACGTGTTCACCTTGAACGAGGCCAGCAGCGTCAGAAACTCACCGATAAATCCCGAGGTTCCCGGCAGGCCGACATTGGCCATCGTGAACACCATGAAGATCGCGGCGTAGATCGGCATGCGGTTCACGAGCCCCCCGAAGGCGGCGATTTCGTGCGTGTGCAGGCGATCATAGAGCACGCCGACGCAGAGGAAGAGGCCGGCGGAGATGATGCCGTGCGAGAGCATCTGGAAGATCGCGCCCTCGACGCCCTGGGTCGAGAACGTGAAGATGCCGAGCGTCACGAAGCCCATGTGAGCGACCGACGAATAGGCGATCAGCTTCTTGAGGTCCGTCTGCGCCAGCGCGACGAGCGAGGTGTAGATGATGGCGATGACTGACAGCGTCCACATGAACGGTGCGAGCTGCTCGCTCGCCAACGGGAACATCGGCACCGAGAAGCGCAGGAAGCCGTAGCCGCCCATCTTCAGAAGGATCGCCGCCAGCACCACAGAGCCGCCCGTCGGCGCCTGCACGTGCGCATCGGGCAACCACGTGTGCACCGGCCACATCGGCAGCTTCACCGCGAACGAGGCGAAGAACGCGAACCACAGCCACCACTGCATGTCGGCCGGGAACGACGTGGTCATCAGCGTCGGGATGTCGGTCGTGCCGGCGAACCAATACATTGAAAGCAGCGCCAGCAGCATCAGCACCGAGCCGAGCAGCGTATAGAGGAAGAACTTGAAGGTGGCGTAGATGCGCTCCTTGCCGCCCCAGATGCCGATGATGAGGAACATCGGGATGAGGCCGCCCTCGAAGAAGACGTAGAAGAGCACCAGATCGAGCGCGCAGAAGACGCCGATCATCAGCGTTTCCAGCACGAGAAACGCGATCATGTACTCCTTCACGCGCGTCTGGATCGCACCCCAGCTCTGGATGATGACGAGCGGCATGAGGAACGTCGTCAGAATGACGAACAGCATCGAGATGCCGTCGACGCCGAGCTTGAAGCTCATGCCGTGCATCCACGGCCGCTCCTCCACGAACTGGAAGCCGGCGTTCGTCTGATCGAACCGCGCCCAGATGAGGATGGAGATGAGGAACGTGATGACTGTGGTCCACAGCGCGACCCAGCGCGCGTTGCCCTTCGCCTCACGGTTCAGGAAGCCGATGATGAGCGCGCCGACCAGCGGCATGAACATCACGATCGACAGCAGCGGAGCGGTGGAGAGGTCCATCAGCGCACTCCGCCCATGAACATGACGTAGGTGACCAGCAGCGCGACGCCTATGAGCACGGCGAATGCGTAGTGGTAGATGTAGCCCGTCTGGATGCGCACGGCCCGCTGCGTCACGGCATAGACGCTCGCCGCGGTGCCGTCGATCAGCCCGTTGATGATGCCGATGTCGCCGACCTTCCAGAGAACGTTTGCGAGCCAGAACGTCGGCCGCACGAAGATCCGGTCATAGAGCTCGTCAAAGTACCACTTGTTGAGCAGGAAGCGGTACAGCGGGCCGAACGCATTTGCGGTCGCCGCGGGCAGCGACGGCGATGCGATGTAATAGAGCCAAGCAATCCCAAAACCGGCGGCCATGGCGATGGTCGGCGCCCAGGGCACCCACGCCGGCACGTCATGCAAGGCATGGAGGATGTGGTTGTGCTCGCCGTTGAAGATCGCCTTGCCCCAGAAGTCGTGCTGAACGTCACCGACGAAGAACGGCGTCGCCGCACCGGCCACAACCGCACCGAAGGCAAGCACGGCGAGCGGCACCAGCATGACCGGCGGGCTCTCGTGCGCGTGATCGAATGTCTCGCTGTCGGCGCGCGTCGGCCCGTGGAAAGTCATGAACATCAACCGCCATGAATAGAACGAGGTCATCAGCGCGGCGATGACCAGCGCCCAGAACGCGTAGTTGCCGGGCGTGTGCGCGGCATGGGCGGCCTCGATGATGGTGTCCTTCGAATAGAAACCGGAAAGGCCGGCGAGGTGCGGGATACCGACGCCTGTCAGTGCCAGCGTTCCGATCAGCATCATGGCCCAGGTGAACTGCAGCTTCGGACGCAGGCCGCCCATTTTGCGCATGTCCTGCTCGTGGTGCATGGCGTGGATGACGGAGCCCGCCCCCAGGAACAGCAACGCCTTGAAGAAGGCGTGGGTGAAGAGATGGAACACACCCGCCTGGTACGCGCCGACGCCGCAGGCAACGAACATGTAGCCGAGCTGGGAGCACGTCGAATAGGCGATGACGCGCTTGATGTCGTTCTGCACGAGCCCGACGGTGGCCGCGAAGAACGCCGTGACGGCGCCGATCAGCACCACGAACTGCAGCGCATCGGGCGCATGCTCGAAGATGGGCGACAGCCGCGCGACCATGAACACGCCCGCCGTGACCATCGTCGCCGCGTGGATCAGTGCCGAGACCGGCGTCGGGCCTTCCATGGCGTCGGGCAGCCAGGTGTGCAGCAGGAACTGCGCGGACTTGCCCATCGCGCCCATGAACAGCAGGAGGCAGACCGTGGTGAGGATGTCGACCTGATAGCCGAGGAAGTCGAATGTCTGCCCGGCAACACCCGGCGCGGCATCGAAAAGCTGCTGCAGGTTGACGGTGCGGAAGACGAGGAACAGCCCGAAGATGCCCAGCAGGAAGCCGAAGTCACCGACGCGGTTGACGACGAACGCCTTGATCGCCGCCGCGTTCGCTTCCGGCTTCGTGTACCAGAAGCCGATCAGCAGGTAGGAGAAAAGGCCGACGCCCTCCCAGCCGAAGAACATCTGCACGAGGTTGTCGGCCGTCACCAGCATCAGCATCGCGAAGGTAAAGCCGCTGAGGTAGGCGAAGAAGCGCGGGCGGCTGTCGTCCTCGTGCATGTAGCCGATCGAATAGACGTGCACGAGCGCCGAGACCGTCGTCACGACGACGAACATCACCGCCGTCAGCGTGTCGATCTTGAATGCCCAGCCGATGTCGAGCTCACCCGACGTGATCCAGCGCTCGATGGTGACGTGCGCGGTCTCCTGGCCGAAGCCGACGCGCCAGAACACGATCCATGAGAGCACGCACGAGACGAGCAGAAGACCCGTTGTGATGAGCTCCGCAGGGCGTGCGCCAAGGAGGCGGCCGAAAAGCCCCGCGATGAGTCCGCCGAGCGCCGGCAGGAAAACGATGGCCGAGTAGATCATCCAGCCTCAGCCCTTCATCATATTGATGTCTTCGACCGCGATGGAGCCGCGGTTGCGGAAGTAGACCACGACGATGGCAAGGCCGATGGCGGCCTCCGCCGCGGCGACCGTCAGGTTGAACAGGGCGAAGACCTGCCCCACGAGATCGCCGAGGTAATAGGAGAACGCCACGAGGTTGATGTTGACCGCCAGAAGCATCAGCTCGATCGACATCAGGATGACGATCACGTTCTTGCGGTTGAGGAAGATGCCGAGCATGCCCACCGTGAAGAGGCAGGCCGCGACGGTCAGATAATGTCCGATACCGATGGTCATGATGCGCCCGTTTGTCGCTAGCCCTGCGCCTCGGCGGGAATGACAGCCCCGCCCGGCGGCACCTTGACGATCTCGACGCCCGTGGCCGGCGTGCGCGCGACCTGCTTGGCGATCGACTGACGCCGCACGCCGGTCCTGTGTTGCAGCGTCAGCACGATGGCGCCCACCATGGCGACGAGCAGCACCAGCCCGGCAATCTCGAAGAAGAAGACGTAGCGCGTGTAGAGCACGAGCCCGAGCGCCTGGGTGTTGGACGTCTCATGCCCCAGCTCCGTCAGCGGCGCGCCGGGGTTCTGCGCAATGCCCAGCCCGAAACCGCCGCCCACGAACAGCGCCACCAGCTCCGCCAGCACGATGCCGCCGACGATCAGCCCCACCGGCGCATTCTTGATGAAGCCCGCGCGCAGCTCCGCGAAATCGACATCGAGCATCATCACGACGAACAGGAACAGCACCGCCACCGCCCCCACGTAGACGATGATCAGGAGCATCGCCAGGAACTCGGCGCCGAGCAGCACGAAGAGGCCCGCGGCGTTGAAGAACGCCAGGATGAGGAACAGCACCGCATGCACGGGGTTCTTGGCCACGATGACCATGACCGCCGCGGCAACGCAAAGCACCGCGAAGAGATAAAAGAAGCCAGCCGTCAGCGCCATTGCGTGCGATCCACAGCCCTCGGCTCGCCGCCCCGGAGCGCAGGCCGCAAAGATGCGGCAGCCTCGGACCGGCAGCCATTTTCGCGCTAGGGTGAGTACCCTATGCGCTCTCACAATCCAAGCGCCGAGAGCGTTTTGCCGCCCCGGCGCGCGATTTGCCCGTCCCCGGGCCGTGCAACGTGCCCCATGATTCGCCGGTCCGTCTTGACCGGCGCCACGACGACCGCGGTTTACCGGTACGGCGCATCGAGCGCGAGGTTCCGCGCGATTTCACGCTCCCACCGGTCGCCGTTATCGAGCAGCTTCTCCTTGTTGTAGTAGAGCTCCTCGCGGGTCTCGGTGGAGAACTCGAAGTTCGGGCCCTCGACGATGGCGTCCACCGGGCAGGCCTCCTGGCACAGGCCGCAGTAGATGCACTTCACCATGTCGATGTCGTAGCGGGTGGTGCGGCGCGTTCCATCGTTGCGGCGCGGACCGGCCTCGATGGTGATCGCCTGGGCCGGACAGATCGCCTCGCACAGCTTGCACGCGATGCAGCGCTCCTCCCCGTTGGGATAGCGCCGCAACGCATGCTCGCCGCGGAAGCGCGGCGAAAGGGGACCGCGCTCGAACGGGTAATCCAGCGTCTTCTTCTTGGCGAAGAAGTAGCGCATGGAAAGCCCGAAGGCCTGCACGAACTCCCACAGGAACAGCGACTTTACCGATTGTGCAACGTTCATTGCCACGTCTTTAGATCCTTCTGGCCCCGCTTCAGGCAGCGCGCGCGTACTGCAAAATGCCGGCGACGATCACCACCATGGCGAGGGAAAGCGGCAGGAACACCTTCCAGCCTAAGCGCATCAACTGGTCGTAGCGGTAGCGGGGCACCATCGCCTTCGCCATCGAGATGAGGAAGAAGACGAACACGCTCTTGGCGAGGAACCAGAAGATTCCCGGAACCCACGTGAAAGGCGCCACCGCGACCGGCGGCAGCCAGCCGCCGAGAAACAGGATGGTCGTGAGCGCACACATGCCGACGATGGACACGTACTCGCCCAGCATGAAGAGAAGATAGGGTGTCGAAGAGTATTCGACCATGAATCCGGCGACGAGCTCGGATTCCGCCTCGACGAGGTCGAACGGCGGCCGGTTCGTTTCCGCCAGCGCCGAGACGAAGAAGATCACGAACATCGGGAACAGGGCGAGCCAGTACCAGTCCAGCGCCGACGCGGGCAGCCCTACGCGGGTGCCGATGCCCGTCTGTTGTGCATTGACGATGTCGGTGAGGTTCAACGAGCCGACGCACAGGATCACCGTGATGATCACGAAGCCGATCGAGACCTCGTAGGACACCATCTGCGCCGCCGACCGCAACGAGCCCATGAACGGGTACTTCGAGTTCGAAGCCCAGCCGCCCATGATGATGCCGTAGACCGCGAGCGAGGAGAGCGCGAGCAGGTAGAGGACGCCGACGTTAAGGTCGGAGATCACCCACTTGCCCCATCCGTCCTGGTTGACGGGAATGACCGCCCACGCGGCGAGCGCGAACGTCGCCGTCGCGATAGGGGCAAGCAGAAAGACACCCTTGTTGGCGCCCGCGGGAATGACGGGCTCCTTGAAGACGAACTTCAAAAGATCGGCGAACGATTGCAACAGGCCGAAGGCTCCGACCACGTTCGGACCGCGCCGCATCTGCACCGCCGCCCAGACCTTGCGGTCCATCAGCAGCAGGAACGCAATGATGACGAGCAGCGCGACGAGTGTGAGCAAGCTCCACCCGACCATGATCGCGAACCAGAGGCCGTAATCCCACCAGAGCTGCCAGGAGCTGTCGGTCATCTGAACGTCTCGTCCTTACTCGGCCGCCTTGAGGCGGGGCGAGCCCTGCACGGTTTTCTTCAACGCGCTCATCTCAGCCATCACAGCCGAGGCGCGCGCAATCGGGTTGGTGAGGTAGAAGTCGCGAATCGGCGAAGCGAAGGCTTCTGCGGTCACCGCGCCGCCCGCCTTGGCAAGCGTCTCGATACCGCCGAGCGGCGCAGGGGAAAGCGCATCGAGGTGCGCCAGATGCGGCACGGCCTTGTACATGTCGCGCCGCAGGGCGTCGAGGTTGTCGTAGGGCAGCGTCTTGCCGACCTTGGCCGACAGCGCGCGCAGAATTGCCCAATCCTCCTTCGCCTCGCCCGGCGGGAACACGCACCGTACGGCGAGCTGCGCGCGGCCCTCGGTGTTGACGTAGGTGGAGCTCTTTTCGGTGTAAGCCGCACCCGGCAGGATCACATCGGCGCGGTGCGCGCCGCGGTCGCCATGGTGGCCTTGATAGATGACGAACGATTTGCCCGGAGCGGGAAGTTCGATCTCATCGGCTGCGAGAAGATAGAGCACATCGAGATTGCCCTTGCCCGCCGCGGCGATCATGCCGGCAGCGTCGAGACCGCCCTTCGCCGGCACGAGGCCGAGATCGAGCCCGGCGACGCGGGAGGCCGCCGTATGCAGCACGCTGAAGGGGTTCCATCCCGCAACGTCCTTGCCTGCAACAGCACCAAGCGCAATCTTTGCCGCGAGCGCCATCACCGCCGCGCCATCGGCACGGGCCGGGACACCGGCGCCGACGATCACAAGCGGGTTCTGCGCGCCCTTCAGCACTTCGGCGAACGAATGCTTGCCGTCGGCGACTTCGCCGAGCGTCTGCGCGCCCGCGCCCAGGTATTCGTAGCCATAGGTGAGCTGCGCCGCCTCACCGATCACGCCGACCTTGAGCCCGCCCTGCCGCCAGCGCTTCAGGATGCGGGCGTTGAGCACCGGCGCTTCGAGGCGCGGATTGGTGCCGACGAGCAGGATCGCATCCGCTTGGTCGATGCCTGCGATTGAGGAATTGAACAGGTAGCTCGCGCGCCCGAGCGCCGGATCGAGCTTCGCGCCGTCCTGGCGGCAGTCGATGCTCTTGATGCCGAGGCGGCCTGCGAGATCCTTCAGCGCGAACATCTCCTCCGCGCCGCAGAGATCGCCGGCGATGATGCCGACGCGCGCCGGATCCGCGGCCGCGAGCTTCTCCGCCGCAAGGCCCAGCGCCTCGTCCCAGCTCGCTGGACGCAGCTTTCCGTTCTCGCGCACGTAAGGATGATCGAGCCGCTGCGTGCGAAGCCCGTCACAGGCATAGCGGGTCTTGTCGGAAATCCATTCCTCGTTGACGTCGTCGTTGTTGCGCGGAAGCACGCGCAGCACGGTCGGCCCGCGCGAGTCGACGCGGATGGCGGCGCCGAGCGCATCCATCACGTCGAACGATTCCGTTTTCTCCAGCTCCCACGGGCGCGCGATGAACGACCACGGCCGGTGCGTCAGCGCACCCACGGGGCACAGATCGTTCACGTTCGCCGACAGCTCCGAGAGGATGCCGCGGTCGAGGTAGGTCGTGATCTCCATGTCCTCGCCGCGCCCAATGGCGCCGAGCTCTTCCACACCCGCAACTTCCGTCATGAAGCGGACGCAGCGGGTGCAGTGGATGCACCGGGTCATGAAGGTCTTGATGAGCGGACCGATGTATTTTTCCTCGACGGCGCGCTTGTTCTCGACGAAGCGCGAGCCGCCGAAGCCGAAGGCCATCGCCTGGTCCTGCAGATCGCACTCGCCGCCCTGATCGCAGATCGGGCAATCGAGCGGGTGGTTGATGAGCAGGAATTCCATCACGCCTTCGCGCGCGGCCTTCACCAGCGGGCTGGCGGTGAGCACCTTGCGCGGCGCGCCGTCCTTGTTCGGCGGCAGGTCCGCAACGCCCATCGCGCACGAGGCGATCGGCTTCGGGATCCCCTCCACCTCGACGAGGCACATGCGGCAGTTGCCGGCGATCGACAGGCGCTCGTGGTAGCAAAAGCGCGGGATCTCGGCGCCGGCCATCTCGCACGCCTGCAGGATGGTGGTGCCGGGCTCGACTTCGATGAGCTT
>Ga0180221_1000644_pt1 | contig 27939 bp, 25 predicted proteins | sample eDN5th37CKraftMG_FD_151339 | JGI IMG/M metagenome (GOLD analysis project Ga0180221, IMG submission 151339) | Enriched Miracle-Growth compost microbial communities from Emeryville, California, USA - eDNA 5th pass 37_C Kraft MG (version 2) (version 2) ...
GGCATGATGCTCGGGTTCCACTTCGGCGACGATGCTGAACTGCGGCGGATCCTCCGAGAAGCGGACGGTGATCTCGTAATTGCCGTCGCCATCGACCGGGATCTCGCGGTTGAAATTATCCGGATTATCAATCGCAACCGCCGCGCCAAGATAGACATGGCCGAACCAGTCGCGCGGCGCGTTGCTGATGTTCCAGACGACCTTGGGATCGGCGGTGTCCCCATTTGCCTCGCGCATCGCCAGGCCCAGCACCCACTGATCGAGCGCCCGATCGAGGCCCGCGCGGCCGTCCACGGTCTGCGCGAGCGGATCGGCCAGCATCACCCTGCGGGCCGCTTCGCGCGCGGCGCGAACATCCTCGCGCTCGATCAGGCGCAAGGCAAGCTTCTCGGCCGCCTCCTGATCGGCCGTCCAGAGAGGATTCGCGTTCACGAGATCGTCCCCACGCGCCCGCCTTCGACGAACACGGTGCTGCCGGTGGTGTAGCTCGATGCCTCGCCGGCGAGCAGGATCGCGGCGCCCACTGCCTCGTCCGCCGCACCGAAACGCTTGATCGCGTTGCGTTCGGCAAGGCCGAGGCCCTTGTGGATGTCCGCCTCCTGCCCGTCGGGGCTCATCGATCCCACGCACAGCGCATTGACACGGGTATGCGGCGCCAGCGCCTTGGCGAGCGAGCGCGTGAGGAAAGCAAGCGCCGCCTTGCTGACCCCATAAGCGACGGCCGGTGGGATCGGCGTAAACCCGCCGCAGCTCTGAACGGAGATGATGCTGCCCTTGCCATGGGCCTGCATCTCCTCGGTCGTCATCTCGGCGAGCCGCCAGGTGGCGAGGACGTTGACGTCCATCGCCGTCTTCCAGACATCATCGGTATTCGCCCAGAGCCCGCCGTCTCTGGCATAGACGACGCCCGCGGCCGCGTTGTTGAAGATGATGTGGACGGGCCCGAATGCCTCATGCGCCGTATCGACGAGCTTGCGAAGATCCTGCTTCTCGCCGGCATCGACCGTCACGGCGATGGCGCGACCGCCCTCCTTCGCATTGATCTCGCCCGCGATGCGATCGAGCCGGTCCGCGCTGCGGGCGGAGATGACGACATTGGCCCCCAGCTCCGCATAGGCCTTGGCGACATGTTCCCCCACGCCCGGTCCCACACCGGTCAGGATCGCGGTGCGGCCGTCGAGGCGGAAACGATCGAGTACGCTCATGGAGATCAATCCTTCCTGGCTGGCGCGAGCAGATGGCCGAAGCGCTCATAATAATCGGCAAGCCGCTCCTGCACTTCGTCCCTGTCGATGCCGAACGTCTCGGGGCTGTGCTTGTGCTTGCCCAAACGGGTGGCGGCAGGGTTTTCGTTGAGGAACCGGGTGATGCGGGCCTGATGCTCCTCGCCAAAGGACAAGCCGAAGCGATCGTAGATACGGCGGATCGCATCCATCGGATCGGCGACGATGCCGCCATGCCCGAGATCGATGATGCGGCCCTCGATATCGGGTCGCTCCAGCCGCGCCCTCGTCGCGCGGTTGAGCCCCGCCGTCCAGGTCTCGAAGACGCCGCGACCGATCGCCTTGAGATCGTTGGCAGCCCCCACGGCCGCGAGGAATCCCGCTATCATGCTCGCCAGCGAGGAGAAGGTCAGGACGGGATCGCGATGCGTCCAGACCAGCATCGCGCCGGGATAGGTCTCCACCAGCCCGGGCAGGTCGAACAGATGCTGCGGCGATTTCAGGGTCCAGCGGCCCTTCGGGCCCTTCCATTGAAACTGCTGCAACATGCGCTTGTGCGTCCGATACTGCCCCTCGGCCACTGTGTCGATGAGCCACCGGGAGAAGGCCGGCACCCCCAGCTCCGCCGGGAAATTGGTGCTGGCGAAGTGCAGCATCATGCCGTGATTGCATTCGCCGGGCTGGGTGCAGTCCATCCGCTGGATGTCTGCAAGCTGCGGCGCGTGCTTCAGCCAATTCTCGTAGATCGCCTGGACCTGCCCGATGCGCGGATCGGTATCGAAGGTCTCGATCTCCGGCGCCGGCCAGGGGACATACCATTCCCACTCGCGCGGCGCGCGGGCTGCCGGGTCGAGACAGAGCAGATCATAAGTGATGGTCGTACCCGTCCGCGGCAGGCCGCAGACGATCAGCGGAGCGCCCACATCCTGCCGCGCGATCTCGGGATGGTGCTTGTCATCCTCCGCATAGCGCAGGCGCGTGGCAAGCAGGCCGACAATCTTGTGACGCGCGGTCGCGCGAAGCTGCGCCGGCGGGCTCATCGCCTCGACCGCTTCCACCAGCTTGCGATAACCGGTCATGAAGCTCAGATCCGAGCCGAAATCGTCAAGTCCGGTCTGCCGCTTCGCCTCATCGATCAACGCATCGACATCCAGCGGCGCGACCGGCTCCGGCGTGTCGGCAACGGCCATTGCTGTATCCTCTCCTCATTGCCCGTCATGGATGCGGGCTTATTTCCACACCGTATATTTATTGGCGGTCCCCGCCTGTCAAGCAAGCGGAAACCCCGCGTTACAGTCCCCTGGCCGCCAAGGCGCGTTTCAGCTCGTCGGTCAGCGGGCCCATATCCCTGGGCGCCGAGCCGTGGAGCAGGATTTCATCGGCGCCTGCATCCAGATAGGCCATGAGCTGGTCGGCGCACTGGGCAGCCGTGCCCACCGCCGCGCCCTCGTCGATCCACTTCTGCGGCAGGATGCGGCCGACCTCGACCAGTTCCTGGCGGGTGAAGGCCTGATCGGCGGGCTTGCCGTTGAGCGCCGCGATCTGCGGATGAGCGCGGATCCGATCGAGCACGGATTTGTCCCAGCCGTTGATCTCGACGATAAGGTCGCCAAAGCCCGGCAGCTCGAAATAGGTGATGGCCCGCCCCCGGACGACGGCTTCCTCTTCGTCCTTGGGCAGGTCGGGTGCGACGATGATATTGTGATAGATCCGCACCGCCATGGGATCGCGGCCCGCTTTCTCCGCGGCGTCGCGCACGATCTTCGCGCTATTGCGCACGCCATCGGGCGAAACGAACGGGTGGAGCAGTACCCCATCGCAATGCGTACCCGCGAATGCGAGCGACTTGGGGCCGATCGCGGTGAAAATGATCGGCGGGTTCGGCCCATCATGCTTGTCGGTAAGCTTGATCGCGGGATAATTGCCCAGGATGCCGTCGTAATTCACGGTCTCGCCCGCCCAGAGCCGGCGCATGATCGAGATGGCATCGCCAAGCCGATCCATCGTCACCGGCGGCGAGCCCAGCATCTTCATATAGGCCGGAACGGCGCGCGCGAACATCACGCGAAACCGGTCGCCGCTCATCGCCTGCATCATGTTGGCGATGCTGGCGGTCACGAGCGGGTGGCGCATCGTGGCGTAGAAGGTGCCGGTGATGCGAATCCGCGATGTCGCCTCGCTGACGGCGCCCGCCAGCACGGCAGGCTCCTTCAGCGCATAACGCTCCGAGATCCAGACGCATCCAAGCCCAATGCGCTCGGCCTCCTTCGCTTCATCAATCCCGCGACGGGGATCGTTGACCCGGCCGGGCAGGATATAGGTGCCGAACCTGTCGAAAAGGGCCTTGGCACCCGGCTCGTCGAAGGTGGTCATCGCATTATGTCTCCAGTCACTCGCCATCCGCGATGCTAGAGCGGCAGGCACACTTCTCCTACCCCGCGACAGGCGCGGGAAACATGTCGACATGGAGGCGCGTCAGCGTGAGATGCGCAATCTTCCACGCGCCGTCCTGATGCACATATCGCTCCCGATAATGGCCGTAGCCCGTGATGGAGGCGACCCCCGGCACCGGCGATTTGCCCGGCGCCCAGACGACGCGGTCCTGCATCGGCGTCACGACATGCGCCTCGTCGCCGTTCAATTCGATCTCGGAGGCATGGATCTGGTGCGCGGTCTTCGCATCCTGTACCGACCATTTGATCGTCGCGAGCGCGGCTTCGCGCCCTTCGAAGGGTGGCTTGCCCGTGTCCTCCTGCACGTCGAGCACCATATCCTCGGTAAAGATGCTCGCCAGCCCCTCCCAATCCTTGCTGTCCAGATAGCGGCAATAGCGCGCCTTGACGTTACGGATCGCTTCATGGGCTTCGAGCTTCGCGAGGATATCCATGGTCATTCCTCTCACCAGATGGTGCGCATATGCGCGTCGATGCGGCGCCCGCGGATCATCGCTTCCCGTTCCTCGGGCGATACGCGGCGCGTGCCCCTGGGCAGATGATCGAGCACGTCGCGGATCGATACTTTCCGCACGGTGGGCGTGGGGCGCTGGTCCGTGTCGAACCAGCGCCCCTGGATCGCACCCCGCGGATAGCCCGACGTATCGAGCCAGTTGTGCACTCCCGGATCGCGTGCGGAGATCACCGCGCGAAACACCCTGTCGTCGTCCACCACCGCCTGCTCGTCATTGAGGCTCGACTGGTTGTTGTACCAGTCGGTCGTTTCATAAAGCTCATTGGTGAGAACCAGCGACCAATATCCCACCTCGTCGGGGATCGCGACCTCGGTGATCAGCGCCTCATCATCGTCAAGCTCGTAGGCCCCTTCATAATAGGATTGACGCTGCAGCCCGCTCATCTGCGCGAAATCGACGACGTTGAGCTGGTTGACAAGCCCGCTCTCGCGCATCTTGCCGACCTTGTCAGGGAAAGCGAGAGCGCAGGTCTGCGTGGTGAAGGGGATCTCACGGAAGCGGGCGGCCAGCTCGTCCAGGCTCGGTCGGCCCTTGGCAGCGGGCGTGTCGAGCCGATCGATGCCGAAACGCGGCTCGCGTTCATCGCCCCATTTGCAGCCGACGATGCGAAGCATGAACTTCTCGCATTGCGGATGCAGCGGCCACCACGCCCCTTTCCAGTCCGCTGGCTTCTCGGGCGAGATGATCACGTCGAACCGGCCCTCCGCATCGAGCGGCAACGTCTTGAAATCATTGGTGTCGAGCGCGGGGTGATGCTGGCCGGTGCGTAACGTGTCGGGGCCGAGCTGGGCCATCACCATCATGCGGACGTCACCGCGTTCGCCGCGCATGCGATAGGTGCCGCCCTTGCCGATCAGCGCAGCCTTGTAGATGGTGTCGGCATTGGGCTGGAAGATGTTCTGGATGAGGTTCAGTTCGGGCACGAACATCGGGTGGGCACGATCGTGCGCGATCGCGTCATTGGTCGTCCGCAACAGCCCCGCAAGCAGCAGCCGTACCGCCTCCTGCCGGACGCGCGGATCATCGCGCAATCCTTCCGGCAAACGCTGGCGCATCCGCTCGCCCAACGGGCGAAGATCGTCCAGCAGCTGCTCCCACTCGTAAACGCCGTGGCCGTTGCCCATCGCACCTCTCCGATCTCTCTGAGTGTTTGATAAGGAAGCAGCCCGCGCTCTATCAAAGGGAGTTGTACGGCATGGCGCGCCACCTTTGTTTGCCCAGCGCCATCAAACCATATGCGCAACCAGCGTCTGGATACGCCAGCCACATTCGAGCCGGCAAAGCTTGATCTCATAATCGGTGAACGAGACAGGCTTTCCGCCCTCCCGCCAGTCGGTGACGAGCCCATAGGCGCGCACCGAGGCAGCATCCGCCCCGGCGCCATCGTCGATTACGACGTTCGTCACCTGATGGCGCCATTTGCCACCGCCCTGCTCCTTGACGATTCCGGGCATGGCGCGAAGCTGATCCTGCCCTTCAAGCCGCATGACGCCAGAGACCTCGAAGACACCTTGCGGGGTGAAGAGCGAAGCCCATCCCTCAGCGTCGTCATGATCCACCGCGTGGCAATAGCGGGCAAGGAGATCGAGGATATCGAGGCGACCAACACCAATCATCGCTGTCACAAGCACCTCATGTCCGAGCCATTATCCGGATTCCCAAGTGCCATGACGGGCCTATAAAGCCTCCTGCCCAAAGGCAGGTCAGCCACGACCGGCGACGCCTAGCGTGCGCCATCGGTATCGGCGAGAACCGCGCCGCAGATCTTGTGGAGGGGACGACGGGCATGGAATGGGACGCGATCGTCGTTGGATCGGGCGCGGCGGGGCTCACCGCCGCCGTCACCGCCGCGCGCAAGGGGCTGAAAATACTCGTTGTCGAGAAGACGGATGTCTTCGGTGGCACGACGGCCATCTCGGGCGGCGGCATCTGGATTCCCGGCAATCACCATCAGCGCGCGGCCGGAATCCCCGAGCCGGAAGGCGCCGCCCGCAAATATATCCAGGGCGTGGTCGGGGAAGAGCTGCGCACCGAAGTTCTCGATGCCTATCTGCAAGCCGGGCCGGAAATGGTGCGCTTTCTGGAGGACAAGACCGAGGTACGCTTCGCCCTTGCCGAGCATTCGCCCGATTGGCACCCGGAGGTGGAGGGCTTCAGCAAGGAAGGCCGCCTGCTCCGCCCGCTCGAATATCGCACCCAGAAGCTCAACCGCCATGTCGACCAGCTTCGCGGCCCGCGTACCGAATTCAACGCCCCAATGGGCTTCATGGTCGATCTGCCGGATCTGCCGCATCTCGACCAGATGAAATCCTCCCCCAGGTCAATGGTCTACATGCTCAGGATCATCGGCCAATATGGCGTGGACAAGCTGCTCGGCCGCCGCCGTGGCTCGCGCATGACGATGGGTAACGCACTGGCGGCGCGGCTGCTGCGCTCGGCACTGGACGCGGGCGTCACCCTTTGGCGCAACACGCCGGTCAAGGCCCTGATCACCGGCCCGAACGGCGTCACCGGCATCCGTGTGGAACGGGACGGCGTAATCGAAGCGCTTGGCGCCCGGAAGGGAATCGTGCTGGCCACGGGCGGCTTCTCCGCCAACGAACAGTTGCGCCGCGCCTATATCCCTTACCCCGACCAGCACATATCCATCATGGCTGGCTGCAACACGGGCGACGGCATGAATATGGGCCTCGAAGCGGGAGGCGTGATCGATGGCGAGAATATCGCCAACGGGGTATGGTCGGTCGTCTCGACGATGAAGAAAGAGGATGGCTCGACGGCCATCTACGCCCACCTGATCGACATGGCGAAGCCCGGCTGCATAGCGGTCAACGAGAAGGGCGAGCGTTTCGGCAACGAGGCGTCGAACGTCTTCGTGGAATATATGCACAAGGCCGGCGCGGTCCCTGCCTGGCTGGTGGCCGATGCCAGTTTCATCAAGAAATACGGGCTGGGCCTCTGCCTGCCCGGCGCCATGGGCCTGAAGAAGCTGCTCAAGGCCGGCTACCTCGTCGAGGCCCCGACGATCGCCGAGCTGGCAGCCAAGATCGGCGTCGACGCGGCCGGACTGGGCGCGACCATCACGAAGATGAACGCATATGCCAAGGCCGGCAAGGATCCCGATTTCCAGAAGGGCGAGAGCTTCCTCGACCGCGATCTCGGCGATTATCGCCACGGGCCCAACCCGTGTCTCGGGCCGGTCGAGACCGGCCCTTTCTACTCGGTCCAGATCTTCCCCGGCAACGGCTCGACAACAGTCGGCCTCAAGATCGACGGCAGCGCGCGCGTTCTGACCGCCGAGGGCCGCGTCATACCCGGCCTTTATGCCGCCGGTCTCGACGCCAATTCGATCTGGCGCGGCAACGCGCCGGCCCATGGGTGCAATATCGGACCTGCGATGACGCTCGGCTACATCGCCGCGCGCGGCTTGGCGACCTGATCGTGCGCCGTCATCCCGGCCTTCACCGGGATGACGGCGGCGCCTGAGTGTTTCCAAGGCGCGATGCGTCGGCGTCTCAACGCCCTGGCTTTGGCATAGGATTAGCTTGGCCTCCTCAGCCGGCGCTCTCCATGAAGGCGGCAAGATCGGCATAATGGGGCTGGTGGATCAGGCCGCCGCCCGAAATCGATATATTCTCGCCCGTGATGTAGCGGGATTCGTCCGATGCAAGGAACGCCACCAGCGCGGCAATGTCGTCGGGTGTGCCGAATTCCGGTGTCAGGATATGCCGTTGGATGATTTCCTTGAGGCCCGGCACCGTCTTCTCCAGTGCCTCCGTCAGCACCACGCCGGGCGCGACGCTGTTGCAGCGGATATTCTGCCTGCCATGTTGGGTAGCGACATAGCGGGTGAGCGTGATGATCGCGCCCTTGGACGATCCATAAGCGATCCGCGCAAGATCGCCCGCCGTACCAGAATTGGATGCAGTGTTGACGATTGACCCGCCACCGCCAGCGATCATGTGGGGAATGGCGTATTTGCAGCCCAGCATATAGCCGGTGAGGTTGACGTCCAATATCTCGCGCCAGATCTCGATCGGTGTATCGACCGCGGTTCGATCTTGTGGATGTTTGGCCGGATCGGTCATCGCCGCATTGTTGTGGAGGATATCGAGGCGGCCGAAACGCTCGACCGTCGCCTCGACCATCGCCTTCACCGAATCCGCGCTAGCCGCGTCGAACTGCACGGCGAGAGCATTTTCGCCGAGCGGTGCAGCCGTTTGCTCGGCGGCTTCAAGAAACAGGTCCGCAACCGCAACCTTCGCGCCTTCCGATGCAAGGCGGCGGACCACCGCCGATCCGATGCCGCCCCCGCCGCCGGTGACGATTGCAACCTTGCCTTCAAGCCTTCCCATCATTGCCTCCTTGAGTCACTCGTCTTTCCCTGCCCTGAAAGGCTTCGCCCAGAGCCTGTCCATTGGCCGGTGGGCGCGCGGAAACGACGCGTTCCGAAAACGGAAAGGGAGACGGAGCGACCCGTCTCCCCTTTGGCGAAAATGCGAGAATCAGAAGCGGAAGATCGCTTCCACGCCATAGGTCCAGGGTTCGCCGACACAAGCGCGGCAATTCCCGGCGTCCGGCAGAGGTCGGGAAAGCGCCGGACGAGATATTTGTTGTTGAAGATGTTGCGGCCATAAAGGGCCAGGGCGATGCCCGGCGTCTCGAACGTATAGGCGATCCGTCCATTAAACACGCCGTAGCCGGAGATGCGGCCAAGGCGATTCTCTGCGGCACGGGTTGCGACATAGAGGAAAAGATCACCGGTGGCTTGCCAGTCGAGGCCGGAATTCCATACCGGATATGAGAATTTCGCCTTCCGCACCTTGCAAGTGGTAGCGGGAACTGGCTCCGACGGCGTTACGTCTGCGTTGCTGTCGCAAATCAACCGACCGAATATCCGCGAGCGACTGATCTCGTAGCGAGGAGCGCAGGACAATCCTGGTCAGCAGGAATGGCCACAACGCAACGCACTTTGGCCGGCTGGCGATGTCTCGATCTACTGCGCCAACGCGCCGCCATGCCGATAGTCACGAGGCGACATCTTTGTCGCGGCACGGAATGCCGCGGAAAACGCGGATGTGCTGCGGAACCCGCAACGCCAGCTGATCTCCTTGACCCGCAGATCATCGGCCGCAAGCAGTTCCTTGGCCAACGCGACACGGCTGCGCGCAATATAGTCGCCGATCGAGACGCCTGTTCCGTCCTTGAATACACGCGCGACATGCCGCTCGCTCATACCGCATTCGCGCGCAATCTCGGCTATACTGAGTCTTTGCGAGAGATTGGCCATCACATAGTCCGTGATCCTGCGCACCTGCCGGTCCGATCCCCTATTCCTCGTGGCAGTCGAAACGTCGCGATTGCCCGAGTATCGGGCAAGTTCGACCGCGACGCCAATGAGCATGGATTCGAGCAGCGTTGCGCTGGCAAATCCGGGGGAGGTCAGTTCGTCCACAATGGCGTTCAGCATGCGACGCAGTGCGACACTCTGCACGTCGGCGCAGGGCAGGAGATCGCAAAAGGGGCGCTCGGTCTCGAAGATGCTCTCGATGAATTGGTCGCCAATAGCGATGCAGAGCAGCCGCCGCGGCTGGAGCGCGGGCTTGCCCCAATAGGCAAAATCGGGTGGCAGGTAAAGAATCTCCCCCGCGTTGCGCACTTCCTTCCACGCATCGACGCTCAGCTGGCTCCCGCGCGTGACCGCCGTCAGCGAGAAATCCAGATAATGCCTGGCCGGCGAGAGCGGGCCTTCGCAGCGCGCCACCCAGTCAAACTGGCGAATATCGACGTCGACGTCGGACACGCTGAAACGGTGATCGATCGCGAAATGCTCAACCCCGGGCGCGTCTTGCCCGGTCCAATCGCTTTCTGGCCTGAACATTGTCCCCTCCCAGGTCGGCATGGTAGTGTCGGCTTGGGGATAAAGGAGCGCCTATCGGCAGGTGGGAAGACAATTATGATCGCGCCACCTCACCCCTGTTCGGCCGCCTCGCCCACGGCCTTGAACTTCGCCTTTGCAGCCTCAATCCCACGAAACAGCGCGGTCGTATTTCCCGCTCCAGCATAGAAGAGCATGAAAAGTGGAATCAGCTCGAGCTGCTCGTCAGTGAATTCACCGTTCTGCAGAGCGCCGAACATCTGCGTCTCAATTAAATCGGGGCGGCCAAGCATGGTCGTCGCACCGAGGACCATCAACCGCTTGTCACGGATAGAGAGGGCGTCATCAGCCCAGAGATTGGCAAATTGGTTGGTGACAATTTCCTGGTTGAAACGGGCATTCCTGAAAGGCTTCATCATCTCCGAATAGCCAGGGCCATAGACCTGGTCGACAACTTCCAGGCCTTTCTGCCACTTTTCCTCGTTCACCGCCACACTTCTCTCCCGTTACAAGAAACCGATCCCGGCGATAGCGCCGCGACCAAATCCGTGCGTGTCACGCGGCCACGCCCGTGTCCATGATCTTGCGCATGTCTTCGCCCGAGATGCCGATCTGATCGGCAATATCCAGCGTATCCCAATATTCGCGCCAGAATTTTATCTTCGCCTCGTGATCCAGATCGAACACGCCCACCACGCGGGTGACCACTGTGCGATCATCGCTCAGCATGCGCACGCTGTCGACGCGCTCGGTGAACACGGTGTTCGCGCCCGACGCGACATGCAGGATTTCACACTTGCAATCCGCGTAGAGGCGATACTGGCGCTCCGCCTCCGCGCAGATCGCGTCGGCGCCATGCACCGCCGCCGCGAGCGGCACGACCGGTTGCCAACGCGCATCCTCGGCCAGCGCGGCACGGATTCGTGGAATATCAAGCGTGGTCGCGTGAAACAGGGCCAGGAAATCCCGGACGGCGGCTTCATTCCGATCCATATCTCGACGCTCCATTGTTGCGGACGAGATCAATCGTCTGTCGGCGGAGCCGGCACCTCTCCTCGGGCAGGTCTTTGCATGCGGTCGCCATCCGATGAAATGACGGGTGTTCGCACACGCTGCCGCCAGGAGCAGCGCGGCCGGAGAGGGCATTTTCGTGAAGACTATCCAGGAAGCGGTGATATCGGTGCAGCGGCACCCCATGTCGGAACGATATAGCTGGTACGTTCTCGGTGTCCTGACACTTTCGCAGACCTGCCATGGCATAGACAGGGCGGTCATCGGCCTCGTCCTCGCGCCCATCGGCCAGGAATTCGGGCTGAGCGACGGGCAGCTCGGTTTCCTCGCCGGATTCGCCTACGGCATCTTCTTCGCGCTGGCCGCGATTCCCTTCGGCATGGCCGTAGACCGCACCAATCGCCGCAACATCATGACGGCCGCCCTCACCATCTGGAGCGGCGCCACCGCGCTGTGCGGTCTCGCGACCGGCTTCTGGAGCCTGTTGCTGGGCCGCGCTGCCGTGGGCACGGCCGAGGCGGCCGGATCCCCCACCGGCATGTCGCTGCTCAGCGACTATTTCGGCAAGGAACGGCGCGCGACCGCGATCGGCATCTGGTATCTGAGCTCCGGCATCGGCCTTGCCATCGCCTTTTTCGTGGGCGGCGCGATCGTGCAGGCTCATGGCTGGCGCTGGGCCTTCTTCGCCGCGGGAATTCCGGGCCTCTTGTTGGCGCCGCTCCTGTTCTTCACCGTCCGCGAGCCGAAGCGCGGCGGTCATGACAGCGAGCCGGCCGCCTCTGCTTCCCATGAGTCGGGCCTGCTGGTCCGCATCCGGCTTCTTGCCAGCAGGCCGGGCCTGATCCACTGCATCACCGCGATCGTGCTTATCGCGACCGGCATCTACGGCATGAGCACCTGGCTCACCACCTTCCTGATCCGCGCGCACGATGTACCCATCAGCAGGGCCGGCCTGATCGTTGCCATCGCCTATGGCATCGCGGGATCGGTGGGCGGCTTCGCGGCCGGCTGGGGCGTTGACCGGCTCAACGCGCGGCTTGGCGGCTTCGAGCCGGCGCGAACCGCGATGCTCGGCGCCATCATCCCGTTTCTCACCGCCCTTGCCGGGGTCGGCACGGTCGTCTTCACCGATCTCAACTGGACGATCGCCTCGCTGATGGTCTGCGGCTTCTTCAGTGCCTCCTATAACGGCCCCATTTACGCTGTGATCGTCCATCTGGCCGGGGCCCGGCTGCGCGGGCTCGCCGTGTCGCTCGTCCAGCTCGGCGCGAACCTGATCGGCGTCGGTGCCGGCGCGCTGCTGATCGGTGCCGTCAGCGATTATGTGGGCGGCAATCGCGGCGTCGCGTGGGGCATCGGCATCGCCATGATCTTCGTGATCTGGGGCGGCGTGCATCTCATTCTCGCCTCGCGCAGCATCCGGCGCGCGCCGACGATCTGATGTCATAAGACATGAAGGAGAACCCCAAAATGGCAGATACCGAAGCCCAGATCATCGACAGGCAGCCGGTCCCCCGCCCCTATCCGAGCCGGACCGAGCCGCTGCCCAAGGGCCGCTTCACGCCGACCGCCGAATGGCTCGGCGCGTTGATGGCCAACAAATATCCGGGCGTGAAGGCGCAGAGCATGGAGGTCGCCCAGCTCTTCGACAGCCACACCACCAAGCTGCGCGTCGCGGTGGACTGGAACGATGGCGGCAAGGCGGCCGGCCTGCCGCGCAACCTGTGCATCAAATCCAACTGGTCCGGCATGTTCGCCAATGTCGACATCCACGCGCTGGAGGCCCGCTTCTATCACTTCCTGACCGACAAGCTCACCGCCAACACCGCCACCTGCTATTATGCAGACTGGGAGGATGACGGCTCCGCACAAGGCGTGATCATCCTCGAGGATCTGATCGATCGCGGCGGTGAGTTCGGCCACAGCACGCAACATGCCGGCGTAAACGGCGTCGCGAGCGGACTCGCCGATCTTGCCAAGCTGCACGCCGGCCTGTGGGACAGCCCGCTCGTCACGCCCCAGGCCGCCCCCTGGCTTCAGACCTCAATGGAAGTGCCGGTCGATTATGATCAGATCAGGATCATGTGGCAATGGATCGAGGAAAATCTGAAGGATCCCAATTTCCGGGCGATCGCGCCGAAACATTATCTCGACGATCCCCGCCGCGCCGAACGCGCCTATGACAAGCTCGTCGCGTTCGAGCGCGCATTCGAGGCGCCTTATTGCGTGATCCTCGGCGATTGCCATCAGGGCAACACCTATATCCTGCCGAACGGCGAACGGTTGTGGCTCGATTGGCAGCTCGGCCGTCGCGGCCGGCCTTGGCGCGACGTCACCTATTTCACCGTCGGCTCGCTCACCATCGAGGAGCGCCGTCAGAACCATAAGGATCTTCTGGCACATTATCGCGATTGCCTGATCAAGGAAGGCGTGACCGACGTGATCGGGATCGACGAGATCTGGGAGCAGGTCCGCCGCTGGGTGATGTACGGCATCCAGGCGTGGGCCGCGAACATGGATCATTGGGGCCAGAACGGCTTGCCCATGAATGAGCGCTTCTTCACGGCCGGCGAAGATCTCGGGACCTGGAAGCTGCTGCTGGACGAGTAAGCCATGCGCACGCCGCTCCGGTGAAAGCCGGTCCGGCGCGCATAACAAAAAGGGGCGCGCCGTGCGGCCCGCCCCTTTCAGGGAAGGGAGCGAAGCACGCTCCCCAGCTACTCCCTGCCTTCTTACTTGTACGGATCGACCGGCTGCGGAACCTCGATCACCTCGAGATCCTTCAGCATGGTGAGCACGTCGGAGATCGAATAGATGTGATCGATCTTGTCGCCGCGGAACCGGAGCCACGAGAACCACACCACGTTGAGCTCGTTGCCGGTCGGCTGCACACCCATATAGGGGCCGCCGGTGTGCTTGCCGTGGTGGTGGCAAAGCACGCAAATTTCGTCTTCGCCACGGCCCCAGGCCTTCAGCGTGCGATAGATCGACGGCGGAAACGTCTTGTAGAGCCCCTGCGGAGACGTCTTCCACACACGATAGGTGCCAAGATCCGGGCGATTCGGATTGTCATAGGTCATGGTGTCGGTATTGAAGAACGCATCCATGCCGTCCCAGTCGCCACGATTGATGACCTCGTGCAGGTTCATCCAGTGCTCGACCATGAATTTCTGGCGTGGCGTGAGGCCGGCCGTGATCTCGTCGCGCTTCTCTTGCGGGATGATGAAATCGGCTTCGGTGAAAGGGGCGAGGCCCATATTTGTCTCCTTCATACGCCGCTCAAGTTACGGCGACTATCTGATTTGCGCGGCTGGGGTCCAGCAGACCCATTCCGTCTGAGCCCGCGCATCGGCTTCGCAACCTACCGTAAGAGAGGCGCTGTACCAGCGGCGGCATGGGACGCAACCCGTGAAAAGAACAGGAAGTTTGGAGGGTGCCCGTGCCTCTTGGTGTTCAGGAAATGTCGGATCGGTTCGAGATCCAGGATCTGCTGGTCGGATATTGCTACGCGGTCGATACCCGTGATTTTGATGCGCTCGACCGCTATTTCACGCCCGATGCCGTGATCGACTATTCGGAAATGGTAGGCGTGAAAGGCGGCCTGCCGGAGATCAAATCCTTCCTGCGCGAAAGTTTCAAAGGCGTCCTCGCCGCGCAGCACGCCGTATCGACGACGCGCTATGAAATCGATGGCGACCGGGCGACGACCAAAACCGTCTGCTATAATCCAATGACCGTGACCAATGGCACCGATCAGGCAACGGTGATCTTCGGTCTCTGGTATGTCCATGATTATGCGCGCACGGCGGACGGCTGGCGGATCTCGCGATTATACGAAGAGAAATGCTACAATCTGAATATCCCGGACTGGCTTCGCGAGCAGATCGCGTAAAGCGCCTCTCACCGTGAGCGGACACCGGATGCCAGCCGCGGCGCGCGGATTGAACCTGCTTTTCCTGCTCATCCTCGCCGCGAGCGGGGCCGGGTTGCTCTGGCTGGGCGGAAAGCTCGTGCTGCTGGGCGGTTCCCCCTGGTATCTCCTGACCGGCATCGTGATGATCGCGACCGCGCTGCTCGGCCTTCGCAAACGACCGGCCTCGATCTGGCTGTTTTGGGGCTTCCTCGCGGCCAACCTCACCTGGGCGCTGTGGGAAGTGGGCCTCGACGGCTGGGCGCTGGCGCCCCGTCTGATGATGCCCCTCTGTCTCGGCCTCTGGATGCTCTCGCCCTGGTATCGGCGCCGCGTCGGTCTCGATGCCTCTTTTCCGGGCGGCCGGCTGCTATGGCCGGGACTGGCGATCGCCGCGCTCCTCTGGGTGGGGGGGCTGTTCTGGGCCGACCGCCATCCCTCCGCTACCGATGCGGCCTTTGGGCCGGCGCCCGCTTATGCGGCGGAAGGCGACTGGGTGGCATTCGGCAACGATCGCGGCGGATCACGCTGGTCGCCGCTCGGACAGATCACCCCGGCCAATGTCGGCAATCTCGAACGCGCATGGGTGTATCACACGGGCCCGTCACCCAAGGGGGCCCGCGCGGCCTTCGAGACGAATCCGATCAAGGTGGGCGATCGTGTATATCTGTGCACCGGCTACAACGATATCATCGCGCTCGATGCGGAGTCCGGCCGTGAATTGTGGCGACATCGCCCGCGGGTCGATCATCGCGGCGTCTATGGCCTTTCCTGCCGGGGCGTCACTTATTATCGCGTGCCCGGCGCGAGCGGCCGCTGCGCCGAACGCATTTACACCGCCACGGTCGATGCACGGCTGATCGCGGTCGATGCCGCAAGCGGGCGTCCCTGCACGGGCTTCGGCGAGGGCGGACGCGTCAACCTGCTCACCGGCATGGGTGAGGTCGAAAAGGGCTATTATTTCGTCACGTCGCCACCGACGCTGGTGCGTGGCAAGCTCGTGCTCGGCGGCTGGGTGACGGACGGTCAGCATGTAAACGAGCCGGGCGGCGTGATCCGCGCCTTCGATGCCGTTACCGGCCAGTTCGCCTGGGCCTTTGATCCGGGCCGTCCGGATTTCCACGGTTTGCCGCCCAAGGGCAGCGAATTTACGCGTGGCACGCCCAACAGCTGGGCTCCCATGAGTTCGGATGAGGCGCTTGGCCTCGTCTATGCGCCCACCGGCAATGCCACCCCCGATTATTTCGGCGGACATCGCACCCCCGATGACGATCGGTTCAGCAGCGCGGTTGTCGCGCTCGATGCGGCCAGCGGCTCGGTGCGCTGGGTATTCCAGACGACGCATCATGATCTCTGGGATTATGACGTTCCCGCCCAGCCCACGCTGGCCGACCTGCCAAACGGCATCCCCGCATTGATCCAGCCGACTAAGCGCGGCCAGATCTTCATCCTCGACCGGCGCACGGGCCGTCCCGTCTTCCCTGTCGAGGAGCGCCCGGTCCCGCAAGGCGCGGTGCCCGGCGAACGCCTGTCGCCAACGCAGCCTTATTCAGCCGCCCTGCCCGCTTTCGGAGGTCCCCGCCCCAGCGAGAAAAGCATGTGGGGCCTGACCCCGATCGATCAGGCGCTGTGCCGCATCCGTTTCCGCGAGGCGCGCTTCGACGGCGACATGACGCCGCTCGCCACGGATCGGCCGACGCTTACCTGGCCAGGCTATCTCGGCGGTGTCGACTGGGGCGGCATATCCGTCGACAAAAGGCGCGGGCTGCTGATCGTGAACAATAACCAGGTCGCCAACTATAATCGCCTGATCCCCCGCGCCGATGCCGATCGCCTTGGCATCAAGCCGATGACCGCCGCCCATATGAGCGACGTGGGCGGCCCCGCCGCGCAGAAGGGCGTGCCCTATGCCGCCCAGATCACGCCCTTCCTGTCGCCGCTCGCCATACCCTGCCAGCAGCCGCCTTACGGGATGATCAACGCGGTCGACCTGCGCACCGGCAAGATGGTCTGGAGCCGCCGTTTCGGTACGTCGCGTGACTCGGGGCCGATGGCGTTGCCCACCGTCCTGCCGATCCCGATGGGCGTTCCCAATATCGGCGGATCGCTGGTGACGGCGAGCGGGCTGGTCTTCATCGGCGCCACCCAGGAACACGCCTTCCGGGCCTATGACGTGGCGAGCGGCCGCGAACTCTGGAAAGCGCGCCTGCCCGCCGGCGGCAACGCCAATCCCTCGACTTACTGGTCGGCGAAGAGCGGGCGCCAGTTCGTGATCATCGCGGCCGGCGGCCACGGCGCGATGCTGTCCGGATCGAGCGACGCGTTGATCGCCTATGCGCTGCCCAAGCCGTGAGCGAGCGGCAGTCCGGGCACGTCCCAGTCAAGCATCATCACCCGCCCGCTGCTTCCGAGCGTCACATAGGCCGTCCGCAACTCCGGCCCGCCGAAGCAGATATTGGTGGTCAGGAAATCGGGCATCGCCAGCGTCTCGGGCACGCCGCCCTGGGGCGGAAAGATGAGAAGCGCGCCGATACCGGGTGACGCGCAACAGATGCGCCCCGCGCTATCGACCGCAAGGCTGTCGAGATATTGGCCCGGACCACCCCTGCCGACGATACTGCTGCCATTGGGCATAAGGCCCCCCGCAATATCCACCACGCCCGGGCCGGACAGGCGGAAGCGCAGAAGATGCGCTTCATGGGTCGTGGCGACGTAGAGCGTGCCGCCATCCGGCGAGAGGCCGATCCCGTTGGGGCTGTCGACCGGCGCGATCACCTCCCGGATTTCGCTGCCGTCCGCCTTGGCATAATAGATCGCGCCCCGCCTGCGAACGCGCCCCTGATCGCGGCCGAAATCGGTGAACCAGAAGCCACCCGCACCATCGAATACCAGGTCGTTGGGGCCCCAGAAGGGCGCCGCCTCGCTATGGGCATAGAGCGTCTCGAACGCGCCGGTTTCGATGTCCACCACCTGTATGGAGCCCGGCGGCGTGTCGTGCGGGGCTTCGAGCGGCATCAGGCCGCCGCCCGGCAGCTCGGCATGCGCGAAGCCGCCATTGTTGCAGACATAGCAGCGTCCGTCCGGCCCGATCGCCGCGCCGTTGGGGCCGCCGCCGAGTTCGGCCACCGTCGACACGCTGCCATCCGGAGCGACACGGCTGAGGCGACCGCCGAGCACTTCGACCACGAGCAGCCCGCCATCGGCCAGCGCCACTGGACCTTCGGGCATCCGCAGCCCGGAAACGAGGGTCTTCATATGATCGCCTCCATCTCGACGCGGTCGAGCAGTTCGTGGAGCTTCACCGCGTCGGCGAAATCGGGACTTGCCTTGCCCTTCGATGCGATCACCTCGGCAAGATGGAGATAAGCCTCACCGACGTTCAGCGGTGGGTTCACCCGCAGGGAAGCCGGGGAACGATAGTAGCGATCCGGTGTGGCGATCGGCTCCAGCTCGCCCATCCCCACACTCCTGTGAAGCGTGAGATCGGACATTTGGATACCGCGTCCGCCCGGCGCAGCGGTGACGACGAGATCACCCTTGTCGCCACTGATTTCAAGCCGAATGCCCGTCCCCGGCGAGGACGCACCCGACAATCGAAGCGAAGCGACGACACCGTTCTCCAGCACGCCCGCGACGAGGATCTGGTCGGCCGATGTGCGATGCACGGTCTCGCCCGTCCCGACCACGCTCAGTTCCTTTAGCGAGGTTCGCACCACCGACGTCAGGCTGCCGAACGCTCCCAGCATCCAGCAGAGTGCATCAATGCTGTGGCCGCCGGGAATGCTTAGAAAATGGGCTCCGCTCGTGCGATCCTGCAAATATTCGGTGCCCGGGAAAACAGTCGAGATCCAATCGCTCGCATGGGTGAGCGCAGCGCTTCGCACCGTACCGATCTCGCCCCGGGCGATGAGATCCCTGGCATGGCTCAGCACCGGCGAACTGCGCGATTGCAGCCCGACCATATGTACGATGCCCGCCTTTTCGGCCTTCTCCAGCAGCATCCGCGCTTCGGCCGTGTCGCGGGCAAGCGGCCATTCGCAATAGACATGCTTTCCCGCGTCGATCGCGCGCAGAACCAGATCGCGGTGCGCGGGCACGCGAACGCAGATCGCGACCACATCGACATCGGGATGGTCGATCAGTTTCGCCGGGTCCCCGAAAGCATTGGGCACGCCGAATTGCCGTGCCGAGGCCTCCGCCGTCTCCTGACGCGACGTAGCCACCGCGACAGCCTCGACATCGTCCAACGCCGCGAGCGCCGGCAAATGCGCCCACACGCCCCAGCTTCCCTGCAGATTGGCGCCGATCACGCCGACGCGAAGCTTCTTTCCCATATCGTCCTCCCTACCAGCGCCGACGAAGCTGGACGCCCGTACGCCGCTTGCGCAGCCGCCGGTCCCTTTCATCCGCCGTTATCACCGGCGTACCGGCGGGCAGATGCTCACGAAGCGCGTCCAGCGGCACCTGCCGAAGGCTGGGTTCCGGTCCGCTTGATGCCTCGGTCCAGCGCAGCATGATCGCGCCCTCGCTCCATCCTCCGGGATCGAGCCAGTTGGGCACGCCCGGATCTTCCAGCGCGATCACCGCGCGAAACCTGCCGTCGCCATCTATTTCGGCCTGTCCGCCATTCAGGCTCGACTGGCGGTTCATCCAGTCGATGGTGTTCCACAGGAGATCGCCCAGTTGCACATTCCAGTAGCGCACATGTTCCGGCAGCTCCGTCTCGAAGATCAGCGCATGGCCCGGCTCGATGCGGAAGAGGCCCTGATAATAATGCTGGCCCGTGATGCCGCCCCGTCCCGCCCAGTCGTCATGCTCGAAACGGTTGTACAGGCCCTTCTCGGCCTGATCCTTGATGACGTTGATCCAGAGCCCCGCATAACGCCTCGGATAGGCCGCGAGCGCCGTCAGCCGCTCGGCCATGTCAGCCGCGGTCCTGCGCCTGGGCGCGATCGGCTTGTCGAGCCGTTCGATCGCGAAGCGACCGTCCCGCCCCTCACCCCAGTCATAGCTGGCCTGACGAAGCGTCAGCGTACAGGCGCGGGGATCGAGCTGTCGCCAGTCGCCCGTCCAACCCGTCGGCCGCTTGGCGCTTAGCAACAGGTCGAAACGCCCGTCCGGGCCGATCGTCAGCGTGTCCAGATCGATCGTCCCGCAAGATGGCCCGAGCTTGTCCATCACCCCCAGCCCGCCGGCCGCCATATCGAGCAGGACGAACAGGCCCTCGCCCCGATCGCCGCTCACCCGATAGGTGCCGGCGCCGTCGATCGAAGCCGTGCCGTAAATGAAGTCCGGATTGGTCATGCTGCCATTCAGGGCGGTGTTCACCGCCGGCACGAAATCCGGCAGGTCCGGATCGGCGAAAGCGGTCAGGAATCCGCCGGAGAGCGCCATGAAGAAGAGCCGCATCGCCTCCTGCGCGAGCGCCGGATCGGATGGGTCCCTGAGCAGCGCAAGCACCTCGTCCGCGCCTTTCATGCTGGCGAGATAATCCCCCCAGCCCGGCAGAGCCCTTTCATCGCCCATCACAGATAATCCCGGTAGGCGCTGATATAATCCGCATAAACCTCGCGGACCTGCCCTTCGGTCAACGCATAATCCTCAAGCGCATAGACATGCTTGCCATGCTTGCCCGCCGGGTTGTCGGCCAGCCACCCGCGCACGCCCTTCTCGGTCGCCTGCGTGAAATCCATGCCGGCAAAGGCATAGACGCCCTTCACCGCCGCCACGGGATCGGCAGCGAGATCCCTGTAACGCATATCGTGGATCGGAATGCCGGGATGCGTCTTGCGATAGGCCATCATGCGCCTCTGCCCGTCATGCCACAGATGCAGCAGTTCCTGGCCGAGCGCGGCGCGATCCTGATGACCGAACGCAGTGCTCCGCAATACCTCGATCAGGCGGCAGATCGACGCCTGCACCGTCACCGGATCGCGATGCGGCTGGACGAGCAGTGCATCGGGATAGACGGAGAACAGCTCCGGCAGATGATAGGCATGTTCCTGCACCTTGAGCACCCAGCGCCGGCGCGGATTACGCCAGGCGAGCTGCTGAAGGAACATCTTGTGGACCTTGTAGGCGAAACGCGTGTCCGCCTGCAGATACCAGGGATAATAGTCCGGTATCCGGAACATCGTCAGCGGGTTGATGCTCTGGAAGGAGGTTTCCAGGATCATGCCGCATTCCTGCGGTATCCAGGCGCCGATCGGATGCGCCTTCAGCATGTCCGCCCATTTGCCGGTGAAGGTCGCCGCAACATAGGCGTCGAACGCCTCGGCCCGCGGATCGCCAGCGTAGGTCGCAGCCTCGGGCGGGGGCGAAGGCTGCGCCACCTCCCACGACATGGGCGTACGAACGTCGGGGTCGGCGCCGATCAACGCGTGCAGCAGGCTCGTCCCGCAGCGCGGCAGGCCGAGGATGAATATGGGCCGTTCGATACGCACATCGGCGATCTCGGGAAAGCGGCGATGATCGGCCTCGACCGCGGCGAGCCGCCGCAGATTGTCGCGGAACAGACCGATCGCCTGCTGGCGTCCCTCCTCGCTCAATCCCTGCTCCGCCGCGAGCGCGCGGAGCATGACGTCCAGACCGGGACGAACACCTTCACGCATATCCTCGGACAGATCATGCTCATCGAGCAACGCACCCGAATCGACAACGGCATTCAGCAGCTTCAACACCGGCCTCTCCTTTTTCCACATCGTGTATCGCCCCGCCGCGTCCGCGACCCTCCTTTGGGCAGGTGAGAGTTGCTCCAGCCGGCCGTTCCTCACGAAAGAAATTGTGAGGATGGGATGGCGATGGATCTGCACGCGTTGTTCGGCCTTTCCGGCCGCGTCGCGCTCGTGACGGGCGGAGCCCAGGGAATGGGCGAGATGATCGGCCATTATCTTGCCGGTGTCGGCGCCGCCGTCGCGCTTGCCGACATCAAGGGGGAGCTGGTGGCCGACGTGGCGCGCGCCATCCGGGAAACCGGCGCCGACGCCCGCAGCTACACCGTCGACATGGCCGACGATACCGCGATCGAGGAAATGGTGTGGAAAGTACGGGCCGACTTCGGCCGCCTCGACATAACGGTCAACTGCGCCGGCCTGCAGGATCGTAACTATATCGAGGATACCACGACCGAATTCTGGGATCGGATCATCGATGTCAACCTGCGCGCGCCCTTCATCGCAAGCCGGGAAGCGGTCAAGATCATGCGGGCGGACGGCGTCAAAGGCCGGATCATCAACATCGCCTCCAACAGCGCCTTCCACGCAACCGCGCCCAGCCTGCTGGCTTATTCCACCTCCAAGGCCGGCGTAGCGGGCCTCACCCGAGCAACCGCCATGGAGGTGGCAAAGGACGGCATCACCGTGAACGCCGTCTGCCCCGGCAATACCGCGACTCCCGGACAGCTTACATCGACCGGCCCGTCTTTCTCTCCGGAACAGATCGCGGCTTTCATGCCGCCGATCGGCCGCGTCGGGCAACCGTCCGACATTGCCGCCGCCGTCCTCTATCTCGCATCCGATGCCGCCGGGTTCATTACCGGCCAGACGCTGGTCGTCGACGGGGGGCAGATCACCTGCTGAGCCACCTTCCGTCGCCGGGAAGGCCGGACCGTAATGATAGCAGCTTAATCATCGACCCGGATTCGATTACCGCCAAGAATGGATGACGAGAAAATGACCGAGGCGCTTTCCAAGCTCAACTTCCGCGATATCGGCGGCCTTCCGACGGAAGCCGGCGGAATTCTCCGCCCCGGCATCATCTTCCGCTCCGAAGGGCCGGCGAACTTCGAGCCAATTCATCGCGAGGAACTTGGGGCACTCGGCATCAGGCTCGTCTGCGACCTGCGGGCCGATGCGGAACGCGCCAAGGACCCCAATGACTGGGCGGAGGGCGCACGCCTGCTCAACCTCGACATCACCGCCGATCTCAGGGTGCAGACGAACGACGGCTGGATGGCGCTCAAGAACGATCCTACACCGCAGGCCGCCAGGAAAGCGCTCCTCAATAATTATTCCGCCATACCCGGAGCCATTCGCCCGCATCTGCGCGAACTGATCACCGCCATCGTCGAGGGCGAGACCCCGGTGTTCATTCACTGCACGGCCGGCAAGGACCGGACCGGCGTGATGATGGCGCTGCTGCTCAAGGCGCTTAACGTGTCGGACGACCTTGTTTTCGCCGACTATCTCCGCTCCGATATCTTCGCCCAGAATCTTCGGCTTCGCGGCGGTATCCACGAGCAATTCGAAGAAACTTTCAACTTCCGGCCGAGCGAGGCGCTGATAGACGCGATGATCGGCGTCGATCTCGCGATGCTCAACGCCGCGCTCGGGGCGGTGAAACGGGATTGGGGCTCCGTCGAAGGCTATTTCGCAGCCGCCAACATTGATGCCCCGCTTCTCGCCCGATTCCGGGAAACACTGATCGTCTAGCTAGTGGATCAAATCACCGGAGCATTTTCTAATTTGAGCATGGTGCGATCCGATTGCATCGCACCATGCCCTAGCGACCTACCGGATAGAAGATCGACTTTTCATTCTGATATTCGCGCAGCCATTCAGGCCCATATTCGCGGCCGATGCCCGAGCGCTTGTAGCCGCCGATCGGAGCGTAGGTCATCTTGCCAGTGCCGCCGTTGATCGCGACCGAACCCGCACGGATCTGGAGCGCCATTTCATAGGCCTTGGCGGCATCGGCCGTCAGGATTCCGCCGTTCAATCCGAAGCGGGAATCATTGGTGATCGCGATCGCCTCCTCGTCGGTGTCGAAGCCGATCACCGCGCCGACCGGCCCGAAAATCTCCTCCTGCGCGATGGTCATATCGTTGGTGACATCGTCGAACAGGGTGAGATCGGTGAAAAAGCCCTTGTCGAGCCCCGCCGGACGGCCGCCGCCATGGACCAGCTTCGCGCCCTCATCGCGGCCGATCTGGATATAGCGTTCAACCTTCGATCGCTGGGATTCGCGGATCAGCGGCCCCATCAGCACCGATGGATCGGCGGGATCGCCGATTTTCCAGTGCGACGCAATCACCCTGGCCGCCTCGACAAAATCCGCGCGCACCGAATTATGGACAAGCAGCCGGGTCAGCAGCGCGCAGCCCTGCCCGCAATTGACCGAGAGCACCGCCACCGCGCTCATGGCCGCGTGCTGAATATCGGCATCCGCGCGCACGATCAGGGCGGACTTGCCGCCTAGCTCCAGGTGGACACGCTTCAACGTCGGGGCGGCCTGTGCCATGATCGCCGCGCCCACCTGCTCGGAGCCGGTGAAAGTGACGAGATCGACACGCGGATCGGTCGTAAGCGTCGTGCCGACGTCAGGCCCGCCCGTAACGATATTGAGCACGCCCGCCGGCAGATTGATCTCCTCGGCGATCTCCCCGAACAGCAGCGCGGAATAAGGGGTGAAGGGCGAAGGCTTCAGCACCAGCGTGTTGCCCGCCAGCAATGCGGGGACGATCTTCGCCAGGTTCAGGAGGAAGGGGAAATTATAGCCGGTAATGCCGGAGACGACCCCGACCGGCTCGCGCACCACGGTGGTTCCGCCCAGTATTTTCGGCCCGTTCGGGTCCATCGGATCGGGCACCGCTTCGATGGGCAGGCGGACGCTGTCCTCCCGCGTCGAATGGTCGATCGCGGACAGAAGATGCTGAAGCGGCGCGTCGACCTGCATCGCATTGGTGATGCCCTGCGCGCAGCCGACCTCGGCAATGATGAGGGCCACGATCCGTTCGCGCCGGGCGAGCAGCGCGGCGTGCATGCGGCGAAGCGTCTCCGCCCGCTCGGCTATGGTCATGCGGGGCCACGGCCCGTGATCGAAAGCGTGGCGAGCGGCGGCGACGGCCGCCTCGGCGGCGGCGGCATCCCCTATCGGAGCCTTCCCGATCACCGCCTCGGTGGCGGGATTGAGCACGGCTTCCCTGTCTCCGTTCACGGGCATCCACTCACCGCCGATGTAGAGGCGGTCGATATCGGTGAAGGGGATGGGCATCATGTTGTTCTTTCCTGCTACCTGCCGAAGCGGATGAAATCTGCCGCACGCAGGCCGATCGCCATGGCGGGCGCGTTGGTGTTGCCCGACACGATGGTCGGCATGATCGAGGTGTCGACGACGCGCAGCCCCCTCACCCCACGCACGCGGAGCTGCGGATCGAGCACGGCATCCGGGTCGCCATCGGGGCCCATCCGGGCCGTGCCGCAGATGTGGAAGGCGGTTCCCCCCAATGCCACGGCATTCGCCAATATGTCCTCGTCGCTCTCCATGCCAGGCCCCGGCAGCTTTTCCTCGACGATCCATTTCGTCAGCGCCGGCGCCTGGCCGAGACGCCGCAGGAAGCGGAAGAGGGACAATGCCGAGACACGATCGATCTCGGCCGAAAAATGGTTCGCATCGATGAACGGCGCGACCGAGGGGTCGGGCGACTGGACTCGCAATTCGCCCCGGCTTTCGGGCCGGGTGAAATAGCCGAGAATGGTGAGACCCGGAAATGGATCGATAGCGACGCCTTTCGCTCCCGCACTCATCGAATAGAGCCCCACCCCGATCTGCGCATCGGCATGATCGAGCCCCGGCCGTGTCTTCACGAAACCGCCGATCTCGTGGGCGCCGTGGGTAAGCGGCCCCTTCGAAGCGAGCAGATAGGCAAGAACCGAGCGGACGAGGCCCAGTCCCTGGAGGCTGCCGTTCAAGCTGCTGCCTCTCACCCGATATTGCGTCTGAAGATAGCGATGCTCGCGCAGATTGCGGCCGACGCCGGGCAAGTCCGCCGCCACGGCGATGCCATGCGCTCGCAGCAAGGCGGCCGGGCCGATGCCGGAAAGCTGGAGCAGCTTCGGCGAATGGATCGCGCCGGCACAGAGTATCACCTCCCGCCCCGCCCGGATGCCGCGTTCCCCCGCCTTGTCGCGGATTGTGACGCCTGTGGCCACACGATCGGCGATCTCGACGCGCAACACATCCGTCTCGGGCAGCACGTCCAGATTGGGACGGCTGCGGGCAGGTGTCAGGAAGGCGCGCGCCGCGCTGAACCGCTTGCCGCGATAGGTGGTCGTCGGCTGATAGCCGAGACCTCCCTCGCGGACCGTATCGACATCGTTCATGTCGGCGCTGCGCGGCACGCCGATTTCCCCGGCCGCATCGAGCACGGCCTCGCACAGCGGATTGCCGGGAGGATGCATGCTGATCTTGAGCGGCCCGCCGATCCCGCGCCACTCGTCTGCTCCGAGCGGATGATCCTCCAGCTCGACAAACCGCCGGCCCATCTCGTCCCAGCCCCAGCCGGTGCAGCCGAGCGACGCCCAATGATCATAATCGCGCGGCGCGCCCCGGACATAGACCATGCCGTTGATCGAGCTTGAGCCGCCGACCGCCCTGCCTTTCAGCCACAGCTCCGGCGGACGGTTCCCGCCGGGCAAGACCTGATAATCCCAGACATGCGGATTGCCGGGCGCCAGCAGCTTGCCGATGCCGCGCGGCATCCGGATCAGCGGGCTCTTGTCGTCCGGTCCGCTCTCGACGAGGAGGACCGTGACGCGCGAATCCTCCGACAGCCGGTTGGCGAGCACGCACCCCGACGATCCCGCCCCCACGATGATATAGTCGTAGCTGCCGCGCACCGTCCGTCTCCCCGTTCGATTCTATAGAATGGCGGCGTGGCGGCCGCTCACCTGTCGCGCGGAAGGGCCTGATCGAAGCAAGTGGGAGCCGCAAGGTCGGCTCGCCGCGACTGTCTACTCCCTGCTCCAGCGGGCGACCGCATCGGCAATCCCGATCTCACCGGGCGCGTCGATCGACGGCGGCGTACCCAATGTACGGGGCGCCGGTGCCGGCTGGGCGATGCCGTTCCGGTTCACGAAGCTTTGCCGTGCCTGATTATGCGGATGGAGCGGCGCTTCCGCCATCGACAGGACCGGCGTGACGCAGGCATCGGTCTCGGCGAACAGCTCCGCCCAGGCATCCCGGGAGCGGCTGGCGAATGCGGCGGCGAAATCAGCCGCCATGGCCGGCCAACCGTCGCGGTCGTTCTGATCGTAACGGCGATCCTCAAGCCCAAGCCCCTTCACCATCTGCGCGAAGAATTGCGGTTCGAGGCAGCCCACCGCCACATCGCGCCCGTCTCCGCAGCGATAGCAGCGATAGAAGGGCGCGCCGCCATCGAGCAGGTTGGAGGCCGGCCTGTCCCGCCAGAGGCCTTTCGGCTCCCAGGCGTAGAACAGGCTCATCAGCGCCGGCACGCCATCGGTGATGCACGCATCGACCACCTGTCCCCTGCCGGTCTTCTGCGCGGACAGGATCGCGGCGAGCAGGCCGGCGATCAGGAACATCGCCCCGCCGCCATAATCGCCGACGAGATTGAGCGGTACGGGCGGCGGCGATTCCCCGTCGCCCATGGCATGGAGCGCGCCGGTAATCGAAAGATAGTTGATGTCATGGCCGGCCCGCAGCGCGAGCGGGCCCGATTGGCCCCACCCGGTCATCCGCCCGAAGACGAGCCTCGGATTGCGCGCGAGGCAGACGTCCGGTCCGATGCCGAGCCGTTCCATCACGCCGGGCCGATAACCCTCGATCAGTGCATCGGCATGATCGGTCAGCTCCAGCAACTGCTCCCGATCGCCGGGATCCTTGAGATTGAGATAGGCGACCTTCCGACTGCGGTGGAGGATGTCGCCACCGACATCGTCCCATGCGCCCCCCCCGCCCGGAGGACGGGCGATGCGGATGATATCCGCGCCCATATCCGCCAGCAGCATCGCCGCCAGCGGGACCGGGCCGATCGCGTCGATCTCGACGATGCGGAAGCCGGCGAGCGGCCCGGACCCGTTCGCCATCAGATGTTGGTCCGGTCGCCGCCCTTGAGATCGAGAATCCGGCGGGCCTCGTCCGGGGTCGCGATCTCCAGCCCCATGCCCTCGATGATCTGGCGGGCCAGCGATACCTGCTGCGCATTGGT
>Ga0180221_1000646_pt1 | contig 27829 bp, 31 predicted proteins | sample eDN5th37CKraftMG_FD_151339 | JGI IMG/M metagenome (GOLD analysis project Ga0180221, IMG submission 151339) | Enriched Miracle-Growth compost microbial communities from Emeryville, California, USA - eDNA 5th pass 37_C Kraft MG (version 2) (version 2) ...
ACCGAGACCATCAGCCCCGGGCACGTCTACACGCTGCCGGCGGCGCCGACGACCGACCAGGACGGCTGACGTGCCGGCCTACGTTCCGGGACGCCAGGCGCAGTCGGCTGCGCCGATGCCCGGCGTGGAGAGCGTGGCGCCGTCGGCGGAGAGGATCGCCAGCGTGGAGAAGACGGGGTGGTTGCCCTGGACCGCGCAGAGGGCCTGGCCGTCGGGAGAGAACGAGCCGCTGAACGTGTTCGGGATCACGGTGGTCGCGGTGCCGCCGGTCGCGGGCACGAGAGCCAGGCTGGTTGGCGCGCCCAACACGCGGCTCTTGGCGACGGTCACGGCCAGCGTGTCACCCGACGGGGAGACCTCGAGCGAATCCGCGGTGAGCTCGAGGCCGTCGGGCAGATTCACCGTAACGGCCTGCGACGGACCGCCGGCGGGGTCGATCGTGCGCAGCCGGGTCGTCGAGGCGAGACCGCCGGTCGAGCGGATGACCGTGTAGACCAGGCGTCCGCTCGGGAGCCACGCCACGGAGCCGATCTGGGTGTTCCGCTGGTGCTTGGGAGTGACGATCGACCGCGCGCGGCCTCCGGTGGCGGCCACGATCCGCAGGCTGTTGCGCCGCCGGTCGGAGATGAAGACGATGCGAGAGCCGTCCGGCGACCAGGCGGGCTTCCCGGCGTTGCGCTGGACCGTCTGCGCGGGCCCGCCGACGGCAGAGATGGTGCGCAGCACGGAGGTTCCACGCGGGGACTGCCACACATAGGCCAGCCGTGAGCCGTCCGGCGCCCAGGCCAGATCCGCGATCGGCCCGCTCGCCAGGAGCTGAGGCGTGCCGCCGAGAACCGACGAGTACAGCCCGCCGGGAGCGGCGCCGACGGTGTACGCGATCGTTCCGGTCGGGGCTTGAGCCGACGCGGCGCTCGCGGCGACTGCGGCGGTGATCGCGACGACGGCGGCTGCCATGAGGACTCTCATGACTCCGATAGTCGGCCAACGATGTGCGGGGTTGCAGGAGCGGTGGCGTGAAACCCTCGCTGCAGCCCTACGCCTCCACGGCAGCGCCGACTCGTCCCGGAACTTCGCCCGCGCGGGCGCTCGCCGCTGCGAAACGAATCGGAAATGAATCCGAGAACGAATCGACGTGATCGCCGCGGGCGCGGGCAGGGAGCCGAATGTCGACGAGCACGGCGGGCCGGGCGCTGGCAGATGCGACATGACGCCAGTGGTACAAGGGCGACAGAAGTTCGAACAGCGACGTCGAGGCGCTGCGCTGATCCCGTGCCCATGCAATAGCCGTTCGGCGGGGACTATCCCGCAATCTCGACCACGGCCAGGGCGACGGCCCCGACAAGCAGCACGAGGCACAGGGCTCCGGCCCATGCGCGCTTACGCCAGAGGATAAGCCAGGCACACACTCCGAACACCACGACGCCCGAGATCGTCACAATTGGGCCCGAGACGTCCGGGCCCGCCTTAATCGCCTCGCCGACGAAGCCGACGACGGAAGCGCCGAACAGAGCGATTGCGACCAGACTGACGTCTGCCTGATGGGCGGGATTCCTACCGTCCCACACCATGTCAATGGTTGACGCGAACAGCGCCACCGACGTGCAGGCGAGCTTGATGCAGGGATTGGCGTCGAGAACGAGCACGAGTGCGAGGAGGGCGCCCACAACGAAAGCCGGGAGAAACTCAGTCCACTTGACGTTCTCGTTCAGGCCCTGGCTCCGACGAAGTGGATGTGGCACCATCACCGTCAGTATCGGCGGGCGCGCAAAAACGTTCAGATCTGCCAGAGCGCTTGCAGGGGATCTCATCGAAGTCTCTATTCGGGCTGTTGGAACTCGCGGTGCTTCGGCGCCCGAGTCGATCGGCGTCCGCAAGAGGGCGCGCAGCCGTGCGACGTGCAGCGTGGCCACATGCCGCAATGCGACCTTGGCCGGAAGTGCGTCCCGGACTGACGGCTCGATGTGACGCTCGAGCTCGAACGCTCACCCGTTCGCTACGCGGATCAACCCGTTGCGCCTGCGGGGTCACATTGGTGCGTTCCCAGGGGCAGCAGAGATTCGTTCAGCTGCCGCGCCTGAGGATTCCGCGCCTCTAACGCTCGCTAATCGATCTTATGTGAACCACTGAGAAGGGGCGTCACGCGCCGCCGTGGCGGCGCGTGACGTCAGCGGGAGCGGATACCGCGCGGCTCGGCTGCCTGCGACGCGCTCATCCGCAATTGCGCCATCCCCGCCATGGCGCGGGCGCACGGTACGCGCCCTCGCTCGAGCCGCCGCGGCGCGCGTGAACGCGGCCGCGGCGGACCGCGCGGGGCGAGACGTCAGCCGGGGATCTCGCGCGGGTCGTTGCCGTAGCTGTTCTTCTCGCCGATCGTGCCGTCCTGGTTGTGGATGACGTGCTCGAAGCGCCGCTCGCGGGCCTCGTCGCGTCCGGCGTCGACGGCCTTCTCCTTGGTGTCGTGCGCGCCGCCGACGTCGCCGCCGCCACCGATCTCGTTGCGCCAGGTGCCGTCGCGGTAGACGGTGTGGATCTCTCCGGGCATCGGGCCCTCCCGTGGTTGGACGGCTCCTGGCTACCCAGCGAGGGGTCGGCGCACCGCGCGTGCGACGCCCGTCCGGTTGACGGCCGCCGCGCGAACCGGTGGACTGCGCGGCGCTTCGGCGTCACGGACTCGACGAAGGACAGCAGACCTTGCCCATACGCCCTCCCGCCCCTGCCGAGCTGCAGGCCATCGCACGACGGCACCACTTCGAGCTCACGGACGCCGAAGCCGCCGAGTACGCCACCCACGTGACCGCGGCGCTCGGGAGCTTCGCGGTGCTCGACGACCTGGACGAGCGCGACGAGGCCGACCCGGCGGCGCCGGCCGGCCGCGATCCCGGCAGGCCGCCGCGCGACGGCGAGAGCGCGGTCAACGGCTGGGCCTGGCGGTGCTCGATCAAGGGACGCTCAGGCGGTCCGCTGGACGGCCGCACGGTCGCCGTCAAGGACAACACGATGGTCGCCGGGCAGCCGCTCGGCCTCGGCACCCGCATGATGGACGGCTTCGTCGCCGATCGGGACGCGACGGTCGTCACGCGGATCCTCGACGCCGGCGCCGAGATCATCGGCCGCTCCGCCGTGCCGGCCTTCTGCTTCGACGGCGGCGGGTTCGTCGGTGGGTTCGATCCCCCGGTGCTGAACCCGCGCGACCCGGCGCACGTCCCGGGCGGCTCGTCGAGCGGCAGCGCCGCGCTCGTGGCCGCCGGCGAGGTCGACATCGCCCTCGGCGGCGACCAGGGCGGCTCGATCCGCCTGCCGGCGAGCTTCAGCGGCGTGTGCGGGCACAAGCCGACCTACGGGCTGGTGCCGTACACGGGGATCGTCGGAGTCGAGCGCACGCTCGACCACGTCGGGCCGCTGGCCGCGACGGTCCGCGACTGCGCGCTGATGCTCGAGGCGATCGCGGGTCCGGACGGGCTGGATCCGCGTCAGCGCGACGTGCGCGTGACCCCGTACGTGGCGCCGCTCGACGACGGCGTGCGCGGCCTGCGCGTCGGCGTGCTGACCGAGGGCTTCGACTGGCCCGACGCGTCCGAGCCGGAGGTCGACGCGGCCGTGCGGCGGACCGCGCGGTCGCTGGCCGCCGCAGGCGCGTCAGTCCGCGAGATCTCGGTCCCGATGCACCGGTTCGGGATCGACATCTGGAACGCGATCGTGCTGCAGGGCTGCGTCGATCTGATGGTCCGCGGCGAAGGCGTCGGCACCAACGCCGGCGGGCCGTACCCGACCGCGCTCGCCGATTTCTTCGCCGACGCGCGCCGCGCGCGGGCCGACCTGTTCTCCCCCACGCTGCGCCTGACGCTGCTGACGGCCGAGCACGTCTCCGCGCAGCGCCGCCTGCACTACTACGCGAAGGCCCGCAACCTCGGCCGCCGGCTGCGGCGCGCGTACGACGCCGCCCTGTCGGACGTCGACGTCCTCGTCATGCCCACGACGCCGATGCGGGCGTTCGCGCGGCCCGCCCAGGACGCCCCGCTCGATGAGGTCTTCGCCGCCGCGCTCGGCAACCTCCACAACGTCACGCCGTTCGACGTCACGGGCCACCCGGCGCTGAGCGTGCCGGTGCCCGGGCAGCCCGGACTGCCGATCGGCTTCATGGTCGTCGGGCGCCACTTCGACGACGCCACGGTGCTGCGCGTCGGCGACGCGGTGCAGCGTCAGTAGAACAGCCGCTCGTCGACCTCCAGGCCGTTGGCCTCGCAGTGCGCCACGTAGCGGTCGGCGAAGTAGAAGACGGTCTCCTGGTCGACGCGGTTGTCGTTCTCGTCGAAGAAGTCCATCGCGCCGTTGACGATGAACAGCGTCTTCATGCCGGCTGGGTCGTCGATCATCAGCGTGTGGATGGCGCCCGGCGCCTCGTGGACGAACGCGCCCTGGTGGGCGACCCAGTCGTACTCGGCGTAGCGCCAGCTGCCCTCCAGCACGTAGGCGAACACCTCGCCGTGGTGCTGGTGGCGGCCGACGACGCCCGAGGTCGTGATGTGCACGATGAACGTCCAGGCGCCCCGGGCGATGTCGAAGCGCACCGGCTGCCAGCGCATGAACTCGAACTTCTCCGACTGGATCCAGGGGCGGTCGGCCTCGTTGAGGACGAAGTCGTCCAGCCCGAACCGGTCGATCGTCGCGGTCAGGTCGCCGGTGGTGGGACTCACTGCGCTGCCTCCTCGGGGGTCGGGTTCGGGATGGTGGCCAGCGCGCCGCCGTCGACGGGCCAGCCGACGCCGTTGACGAACGACGCGTCGTCGGTGCACAGGAACGTCACCACGGCGGCGACCTCGTCGGCCTGGCCGGTGCGCCCCTGCGAGGCGACCTGGCTCATGAAGGCCAGGCCGGCGTCGACGTCGCCGGCGAGCTCGCCGGCGAGCGAGCGCAGCATCCGCGTGTCGATCATGCCGGGCAGCACCGCGTTGACGCGCACGCCGGACGGGCCGACCTCCGCCGCCGCGGTGCGCGTGAGCCCGAGCACCGCGTGCTTGGTGGCGTTGTAGGCGCCGGTCCCGGGCAGGCCGCGCTCGCTGGCCAGCGACCCGGTGTTGACGATCGCCCCGCTGCCCTGCTCGAGCATGACCGGCAGGACGAAGCGCAGGCCGAGGAAGACGCCGGTGAGGTTCACGGCCAGGACGGCGGAGAAGGCGTCGATCGGGTACTGCGCGATCGGCGCGACGGGCCCCTCGATGCCGGCGTTGTTGAAGAACGCGTCGATGCGGCCGTGCGCCGCGAGCGCCGCGTCGACGTAGGCCTGGACGTCGTCGGGCCGCGTCACGTCGGCCACCGACGTGGTCACCGCCGGCGCGCCCGTCGCGCGGACGGCCTCCGCGGCGGCCTCGAGGCCCTGCGCGTCGTGGTCGACGAGGTGCACCGCGGCGCCCGCGCCCGCGAAGCGCAGCGCGGCCGCCCGTCCGATCCCGCCCGCCGCGCCGGTGATCAGCGCGGTGCGTCCCTGGAGCATCATGGCGCGATCCTTGCGATGATCCGCGCGCTCGCATATGTGGGGTTCCCACAAGCGGCGGCCGAGAGGTGTGGGCTCGCGCCACGTCCGATCGGGCATCGAAGAGGAGAGCGATGCAGACCGCGACCGTCGACATCATCCGGGACGCCGCGTCCGCGCTGGAGGCGTCGATCGACACGCTCGTCGACGACATCTCCCGGACCATCGCGGCGGAGGTGCCCGACGTCCTGGACGACGACTCCTACCGGGCCAGCAACCGGGCGAACCTCGCCCTGAAGCTCGCGATCCTGCGCCGTGGCGACGACCTGACCATCCCGCACGCCCCGCACGACGCGCTGCTCTACGCGCGCGACCTCGCTCGCCGCGGCGCCGACCTGTCCGTGCTCCTGCGCGCCTACGACCTCGGCCACCGGCTCTTCTGGAGCGAGTGGACGCGGCAGTGCGCCGCCCGCACCACCGACCCCGCGGTGCTCAACGAGCTCTACGACGTCTCCGCCCGGTTCCTCTTCGGCTACTTCGACGCCGTGCCGGCGGCGGTGACCGACGCCTACCGCGACGAGCTGGCCCGGCGCACCGACACCGGCGAGGCGCGCCGCGCGGAGGCGGTCTGCGGCGTGCTCGGCGGGCTGGTCGGCGACGTGCGGCCCATCGAGCGCGAGCTCGGCCATCCGCTGGCCGACGCGCCGCACGTGGCGCTGATCTGCGACGACACCGCGGGCGCGGCCCGCACGGCGCTGCTGCGCGCCGGTCGCGCCGTCGCCTCCCCCACGCTCGTCGTGCGCGCCGAGGCCCAGGCGCTGTGGGCCTGGTTCGCCACCGACGATCCGGCCGCCCTCGAGCGCGCGCTCGCCGGCCACGAGCCGCTGCGGCACGCCACGCTCGCGCTCGGCGAGCCCGGACACGGCGTCGACGGCTTCTGCGAGAGCCACCGCGAGGCGCAGTTCGCGCTGCGCCACGGGCGCGGCGCGCAGCGCCTGGTGCGCTACCGCGACCTCGGCGCGGCCTCCCTGCTGGCCAGCGATCCGCGCCGCGCGGCCCGCTTCGCGGCGCGCGAGCTCGGGGCCCTGGCGGCGTCGGACGACGCCACCAGCCGCATCCGCGCGACCGTGCGCGTCTACCTCCAGGAGAACGGCAGCCAGGCGGCCACGGCCCGGCGGCTCGGCGTGCACGTCAACACCGTCGCCTACCGGCTGCGGCGCGCCGAGCAGCTGCTGGGACGCCGCCTGACCGACCGGCGGTTCGATCTCGAGGCGGCGCTGCTGCTGCACGCCCGCGAGCACGATCGCTGACGCCCTCGACTTGCCGTCGCTCGGCGAAGCGCAGATAGTCCGTCGTGCAATGGAGGCGCTCGCGACGGCCGGACAGGTCTAGCCCCTCGTGCGGGAGGCGATCGGGCAGGTCCTGTCGTTCGCCGTCGTCGTGGCGATCAGCCCGATCCCGATCGTCGGCGTCGTGCTGATGCTCGGGACGCCGCGGGCGCGCTCCAACGGGCCGGCGTTCCTGGCCGGATGGATCCTCGGCCTGGCCGTCGTGGGCGTCGTGGTGCTGCTCGTGGCCAAGGGCGCGGGCGCCGACGACGACGGCGGGACGTCCAGCGGGGTCGGCTGGGTGAAGGTCGCCCTCGGGGTGGTGCTGATCGCCCTCGCGGTCCGGCGCTGGCGCCGGCGCCCCCACGGCGACGAACCGCCCGAGCTGCCCTCGTGGATGCGGGCGGTGGACGGGTTCACGGCGCCGCGGGCGGCGGCGATGGGCGTCGCGCTGTCGGCGGTCAACCCGAAGAACCTGCTCATGACCGTGGGCGCGTCGGTGGCGATCGTGCAGAGCGGCGCGTCGACCGCGAGCCGGTTCGTCGCCCTGGCGGTGTTCGTGGCGATCGGCACCGCCGGCGTCGCGGTCCCGCTGGCCATGTACGTCGCCGTCGGCGAGCGCGCGGCGCGGGCGCTCGAGGAGATGAACACCTGGCTGGCGGCGAACAGCAGCGCGGTGGTCGCGGTGCTGCTGCTCGTGATCGGCGCCAAGCTGCTCGGCGACGGGATCTCCATCGTGTGACTCGCGGGCGCCGGCGCCGGCGCGCCCGGGTTCGTGTCGCGCGATGATCATCTCCCTCCTCACCCGGCGCCCGCGGGCGGGCAGGAGCTACGACGATCTGAGCTGACGCAGCAGCCGCCGCCCGCCGAGCACCGCCGCGCCGGCGACGGCCACCCACGGGCCGGCGACGATCACGGGGTCGAGCAGATGGTGGCGGCGGTCGGAGCGGCCGCTGCGCGCGGTCCCGCGCGCGGACAGCTCGGCGCGCACGCCGGTCTGGGTCACCGGGTTGTCCGGGTGCGTCGACGCGAGCGAGCGCACGTGGCTGCCCCAGGCGTCGATCCGGTCGCCCGCCATCAGCAGGAGCCAGTGGGCGAGCCGGGCCTCGCTGAACCGGCGATAGGCCAGGCGGCGAACGGCCCCGGAGACGCCGTGGAGCGGCTGCGCGGTGCCGAACACCGGCGTGACGAACGCGTGCTCGATGGAGCGCTCGCGCCCCTCGGCGCCCGGCTGGCGCTCGGGGAAGCGCCAGTGCGCTCCGGTGCGCTCGGGGGCGTAGCGCAGCTTGGGATGCGACGGGCGGTCGGCGGGGTCCAGGTCCACGCCCCAGCCCGGGATCCGCGCCCGCAGCTGCTCCGGGGTCTCGCGCATCCGCGGCGCGTCGGGGACGTAGGCGATCGGCAGGTCGTGATCGGGCATGGTCGGCTCCTCTACGACGCGCTGGGCAGGATCAGCGGCTTGATGCAGCGGGCGAGCTTGGCCGAGAAGACGTGGTAGGCGTCGGCGATCGCCTCCAGCGGGAAGCGGTGGGTCACCATCTCCCGCGGGGTGAGGTGACCGTTGCGGACATGCTCGAACATCCGCGGCCACTGCCGCTTCACCGGCGTCTGGTTCATGCGCAGCGTCAGCCCCTTGTTGAGCGCGTCGCCGAACTTCACGGCGTTGGGCACCGGGCCGTAGGCGCCGACCACCGCCACGGTCCCGCCCTTGCGCACGCCGTCGATCGCCCAGTTGAGCGCGACCGGCGAGCCGCCCTGCAGCTTGAGCTTGGCCCCCGCCACGTGCATCAGGCAGTTGCCGTCGGCCTCCGCGCCCACCGCCTCGATGACCACGTCGGCGCCCAGGTGGTCGGTCTGCCGCTTCAGCTCGACCACGATGTCGTCGTGCTCGTCGTAGTCGAGCGTCTCGGCGTGCGCCATCGGGCGCGCCTTCTCCAGCCGCTCGGCGAGGTGGTCGACCACGATGACGCGGCCGGCGCCCATCAGCCACGCGGACTGCGCGGCGATCAGGCCCACCGGCCCGGCGCCCAGGACGACGACGGTGTCGCCCTCGGCGATCTCCCCCAGCTGCGCGCCGAAGTAGCCCGTCGCGGCGGCGTCCGTGAGCAGCACCGCGTCCTCGTCGTGCATCCAGTCCGGGATCTTCACGGGCCCGACGTCGGCGAACGGCACGCGCACGTACTCCGCCTGTCCGCCGTCGTAGCCGCCGGTGGTGTGCGAGTACCCGTAGATGCCGCCGACCGCCGTCGCGTTGGCGTTCACGTTGTGGCAGTTGCTGTACAGGCCCCGCGCGCAGAACCAGCAGCTCCCGCAGAAGATGTTGAAGGGCACCATCACGCGGTCGCCGACCTGGAGGCTCTGCACCGAGGACCCGACCTCGTCGACGACGCCGATGAACTCGTGCCCGAACGTATGGCCGATCCGGGTGTCGGGCATCATTCCGTGGTACAGGTGCAGGTCGGAGCCGCAGATCGCGGCGAGCTGCACCCGGACGATCGCGTCGTTCGGGTGCTCGATCCGGGGTCGGTCCTTCTCCTCGACCCGCAGCTTGTACGGGCCGCGGTACGTCATCGCGCGCATGAGGGCTCCAGAGGGCTGAGGGGCGAGCCTTCCGCTTCCCGGCCGCCGACGGACGAAACACGCGTCCGATAGAACCCCGGCATGCTCTGGCGATCGGCGACGGATCTCGTGGGCCTGCTGCGCACCGGCGAGGTCGGAGCGGTCGAGCTGCTCGACCTGCACCTGGAGCGCGTGGCGACGGTCAACCCGGCCCTGAACGCGATCGTGGCGTTCGACGAGGACGGCGCGCGGGCGCAGGCGAAGCGGGTCGACGAGATGCGCGCCCGCGGCGAGGACCCCGGCCCGCTCGGCGGCCTGCCGATGACGATCAAGGACGTCTACGAGGTCGTCGGGATGCCGGCCACGTGCGGCTTCCCGCATCTCGCCGACCACCGCCCGACGCAGGACGCCGACGTCGCCGCGCGCCTGCGCGAGGCCGGCGCCGTGATCTTCGGCAAGACGAACGTGCCCGAGGGCGCGGCCGACCACCAGAGCTACAACGCCGTGTACGGCGTCACGCGCAACCCGTGGCACCCCGACCGCTCGGCCGGCGGGTCGTCGGGCGGATCGGCGGCGGCGGTGGCCGCCGGGATGACGCCGCTGGAGGTCGGCAGCGACGTGGGCGGCTCGATCCGCTGCCCCGCGCACTTCTGCGGCGTCTGGGGGCACAAGGCCAGCTACGGCGTCGTCTCGCTGCGCGGCCACATCCCGCCGGCCCCCGAGGGGTCGGGCCCGATCGAGATGGCCGTGGGCGGGCCGATCGCGCGGGACGCCCACGACCTCGCGCTGGCGATGGACGTCATCGCCGGCCCCGACGCCCTCGACCGCAAGGGCAAGCGCTGGGCGCTCCCCCAGCCGCGCCACGACCGCCTCGAGGACTTCCGGGTCGCGGTGCTCCTGGAGGCCGACGGCGCGCCGGTCGACCGCGCGTACCGCCAGGCGCTGGAGGCGTTCGTCGACGAGCTGCGCGGCGCCGGCGCGCGCGTGACGACGCTGGCGCAGCCGCCGGTCGACAGCGAGCACGCGCTCGACGTCTACTTCGACATCCTGTTCGGGACGTTCGGCGGCGGTGCGCCGGAGCCGATCTACGAGGCCTTCCGCGTCCTCGCCCCCGACGCGCGTCCCGACGACCGCACGTTCGCGGCGCGCATGGGCCGAGGCGCGCGCATGACCGCCCGCGACTGGCTCCGCCGCCTGGAGGACCGCAGCCGCCTGCAGGCGCAGTGGGAGGCGTTCTTCCAGGACGTCGACATCCTCCTGTGCCCGGTCATGTCGACCGTGGCGTTCCCGCACGACCACTCCGGCGTCGACCACACCGCCCAGCTGCACCGGACGGTCGAGATCGACGGCGAGCCGGCGCCGTACCTGGCCAACCTCTGCTGGCCCGGGCTGATCACCGTGGCCAACCTGCCGTCGACGGCGATCCCGACGCGGCAGATGGTCGACGGGCTGCCCGCGGGCATCCAGGCCGTCGGGGCGTACCTCGAGGACCGCACGACGATGCGGTTCGCGACGCTCGTCCAGGAGCGCCTGGGCGGCTTCGTCGCGCCGCCGGTCTGACGAGCGACGGGCTCCCCACGGGTGCGGACTGGGGATCGGCCCAGGGCTGGTCACCGATTCGACGCGGCCCATCCGGTGGGACGGTGCAGGTCCCCGACCACAAGGAGCCACCATGGCGCCCACCGTCGTCCTCGTCCACGGCGCGTTCGCGGAGAGCAGCAGCTGGGACGGCGTCGTCGATCCGCTGCAGGAGCAGGGCCTGGAGGTCATCGCGGCCGCCAACCCCCTGCGCGGCCTCGCCGGCGACGCCGCCGCGGTCAGCGATCTCGTCGCCTCGATCAGCGGCCCGGTCATCCTCGTCGGCCACTCCTACGGCGGGATGGTCGTCACCAACGTCCGCGCGGACGCCGGCAAGATCGCCGGCGTCGTGTACATCGCCGCGTTCGCGCCGGACGCCGGCGAGAGCGCCTTCGCCCTCTCGGGCCTGTTCCCGGGGAGCACGCTCGGCGCCGCGCTGGAGCCGGTGCCGCGCAGTGACGGAACCACCGACCTCTACATCGACCCGGCGAGGTTCCACGCCCAGTTCGCCGCCGACCTGCCGCCGGAGCGGACGCGGCGGATGGCGGCGACCCAGCGCCCCGTCACCCAGGAGGCGCTGCTGGAGCCCTCGGGCGACCACCCGCTGTGGCGCGAGGTGCCGTCGTGGTTCCTCTTCGGCGAGCTGGATCGCAACATCCCGGCCGCGCTGGAGCACCACATGGCCGAGCGCTGCCGGGCCAGGCGGACCATCGAGGTGCCGGGCGGCTCGCACGCCGTCGGCGTGTCGCACGCCCGCGCCGCCGCGCACCTGATCACCGAGGCGGCCGCGGTGACGCTCGCCCAGGCGGGCCACGCGGCCGTCGACGCCTCGCCGCAGACCGTCACCGGATGAGCGGGAGACGACCATGCCCAGGATCCACGTCTCCGTGGTCAGCCCGGAGGAGGCCAGCAACGGCAACGCCGAGTTCTGGTGCGGGCCCGACCTGGTGGCCGTGACGGTGCTCGAGGACGGCGCGCTGCAGCTGCGCATCGATCCGCGCCCGGACGGCCTGCCCTGGCTGATCGAGACCAGCAGCCTCGCTGCCGGCCTGGCCGAGGCCAACCGGCTGATCGGCGAGTACTGAGATGGTGAGAAGCACGCGACGGATCGATGAATGGGTGGCCCGTCGGCGGTCACCACTGCAACCGACCCGCCCACCTCACCGGGAGACGCCGAGATGTCCACCACCGTGCTCTACATGTCCATGTCCCTCGACGGATACGTCGCCGGGCCGAACGCCGGGCCCGACAACGGGCTCGGCGACGGCGGCGATCGCCTCCACGACTGGGTCCTGACCGACGACGGGTTCGCCTCCGACGGCGTGAACGGGCAGATCGTCCGGGAGTTCATGTCGACCGGCGCGATCGTCGCCGGGCCCGGGACGTTCGAGCCGGCGGGCGGCTGGGGCGGCGACCACCACGACGGCGTCCCGATCTTCATCTACAGCCGCCGCGAGCCCGGCATCGACATCAGCGGCTGGCCGCTCGTCACCTATCTCGACGACCTCCCGACGGCCGTGGCCCGTGCCCGGGAGGCCGCCGGCGACCGCAGCGTGCTCGTCCACGGGGCCGCGGTCGCGCAGCTCGGCCTCGAGGCCGGGGTGCTCGACGAGCTGGAGATCCACCTGGTGCCGATCGTGCTCGGCGGTGGGCGCCCGCTGTTCGGCGGCCTCCTCCCGGCCGGCGTCGAGCTGGAGCGCACCCGGGCGCTGGAGGGCGAGGGCGGCGTGACGCACCTGCACTACCGCGTCGCCTACGCGAGCTGACCCCTAGCCCCAGCGCACGACGGTCCCGCCCCACACGAGGCCGGCCCCGAACGCGGCCAGCAGCACGCGGTCGCCCGCGTCGAGACGCCCCTCCTCCACCGCGACGGAGAGCGCGATCGGCAGCGAGGCGGCCGACGTGTTGGCGAAGCGGTCCACGACGTCGACGACGCGCCCGGGCGCCAGGCCCAGCTCCCGGCCGACCGCGTCGATGATGCGGCCGTTGGCCTGGTGGTAGACGAACAGGTCGATCTCCCCCAGGCCCACGCCCGCCGCGTCCGCCGCCTCGCGCGTGACCTCCGAGAGCAGGCGCACCGCGTGGCGGAAGACGATCGGGCCGTCCATGCGGATGCGCAGCTCGTCGCGCGGCAGGCGGATGAGGTCGCGCCCGCCGGCGTCGGAGTGCAGCGCCACCGGGCCGACGGCCGACGGCCCGTCCACGGCGCGCAGGGCGACGGCCCCGGCCCCGTCGCCGAAGAGCATCGCCGAGCCGCGATCGTCGGGGTCCAGGTAGCGCGACAGGCCGTCGGCGCCGATCACGAGCGCGCCGCGCGAGCGGCCGCTCTCGATCGCCGACGTCGCCAGCGCCAGGCCGGACAGGAAGCCGGTGCAGGCGGCGCTCAGGTCGATGGCGGCGGCCCCGTCGGCGCCGAGCTCGCCGGCGACGATCGCCGCCGTGTGCGGGCTCATCTCATCGGAGCTGGTGGTGCCGACGAGGATCATGTCGACGTCGCCCGGCGCCATCCCGGCGGCCTCGAGCGCGCCCGCGCCCGCGCGCGCCGCGAGGTCCGACAGCCGCTCGCCGTCGGCCAGCACGCGCCGCTCGCGCATGCCGGTCCGCGACTCGATCCACGCCTCGTCGACGCCGAGCCGCGCGGCGATCGGCGCGTTGGGCACCACGGTCTCGGGGACCGCGCGGCTGACGCCGGCGATGGCGGCGCCGGTCATCGCGCGCCGGCGCCCGACAGGAGGGCCGGCGCGCGCTCGGCCAGCGCGAACTTCTGCACCTTGCCCGAGGCGGTGAGCGGCAGCTCGTCAGCGCGGCAGAACAGCACGTGCGCCGGGACCTTGAAGCGCGCGAGGCGCCGGCGGCAGTGCTCGATGATCGCCTCGGCGTCCTGCGCCTCGGGCTCGGCCACGACGAACGCGCAGCCGATCTCCCCCATGCGCTCGTCGGGCAGGCCGACGACGTGCGCCTGCTCCACCCCGTCGAGCTCGGTGATCACGGCCTCGACCTCGGCGGGCATCACCTGCTCGCCGCCGCACTTGTAGAGGTCCTTGCTGCGGCCGGTCAGCTCGAGGTAGCCGTCGGGGCGCACGCGGCCCAGGTCGCCCGAGCGCAGCCAGCCCGACGCGTCGAACGCCTCGGCGGTCGCGTCCGGCGCGTCGTGGTAGCCGCGCGTGACGATCGGGCCGGTCACGACGAGCTCGCCCTCGGCCCCGTCGGGCAGCGGTTCGCCGCTCTCCGGATCGACGGTCCGGTAGCGCGCGAGCGTCTCGCCGCCGCCGGCCACGCCGCCGGGCTTCGGGCGCCCGACCGTGTCGACCAGCAGCTCGATCGGGTCGCCCGGCATCGTGAACGTCGTCGCGGCCGACGTCTCGGTCATGCCGTAGCCGGTCACGAGCTCGCTCACCCCGAGCACCTCGACGACGTCCCGCCACAGCCGCGCCGGGCAGACCGCGGCGGCCGACATGACCGCGTGCAGCGTGGACAGGTCGTAGTCGGCCTCGCGGGCGGCGTCGACGACCGCGAGCGTCATCGTCGGCACGAACAGCGCCTCGTGCGCGCCGTGCTCGGCGATCGCGGCCAGCGTCGCGTGCGGGTCGAACGCGGCCTGCACGACGACGGCGCCGCCGACGAACAGCACCGCCAGCAGGCCCTCCACGTAGGCGAACACGTGGTGCAGCGGCAGCGCGAAGCAGATGCGCCGGCCGTCCTCGAACGCGCGCGTGTAGGCGGAGCCGTAGGCGCTGCGCAGCTCCATGTCGTGCGTGAGGACGACGCCCTTGGGCAGCCCGGTCGTGCCGGAGGTGAAGAAGATCGTCGCCGGATCGGCGGGCGCGGCCGCGGCGGCCCGGCGGGCGAGCTCGCCGTCGAGCTCGGGGTCGGCGTCGCGCTCGAACGCGGCCAGCGTGGTGGCGCCGGGCCGCGCCGGCGCGTCCTCGCAGAGGACCACGTGGCGCAGCGCCCCCAGCGACGGGGCGCCGGCGTCCCAGCCGGGCGCGATCGCGTCAAGGGCCTGGGCGATCTCGGCGTCGCGGAAGGCCGGGACCGTCAGCAGCGCGACGGCGCCGGACTGGCGCAGGACGTGCTCGAGCTCGCGGTCGCGCAGGCGCGGGTTCAGCGGGACGGCGATCGCGCCCGCGCGGGCGATCGCGAAGATCGCGGCCACGAGGGCGGCGCCGTTGGGCAGCACCAGCGCGACGCGATCCCCGCTGCCCACCCCGGCGGCGACCAGGCCGCGCGCGATGCGCTGCGACCATCGCGCCAGCTCCGCGTACGTGCAGGAACGGTCCTCGGCGATGACGAACGGGCGGTCCGGATGGGCGGCGGCGACGTCGTCGAGCGCCCGGTCGAGGGTCCGCTCGACCCACTGCGGGTGACGGGCCTCGAGCGACTCGCGCACCGCGTTCACGTCGATAGCGGTCACCGCCGGAACGTTAGCCAGAGTCACGCGGGGCGCCCACGACCGACGCGACGCGGCCCGAGGCCAGGTCGGCGGTCTCGACGCGCGCGACGGCGAAGCCGTTCGCCTCGAGCGCCCCGCGCACGTGCGCGGCGATCGGCTCGACCTCGGCTGGGCGATGGGGCCGGAAGCTCACGTGCAGCTCGGCGTCGAGCGCCAGCTCGGCCTGCTGCAGCGCCACGACGCCCGCCGCGATCCGGGCCGCGTTGCGGCGCGTCGCGGCCTCGATCATCCTCGGCGACCGGTCGATGGCGAGGACGACGCCGCCGTCGAGGCGCTCGGCGATGAGCGAGACGGCGACGCCGTGACCGCAGCCCGCCTCGAGCACGCGATGGCGCGGGCGGATCCCGAGCCGTTCGACGGCCCATGCGATGCGCTCGGAGCTCATGGCGTGAACGATCGCAGGGCCGTCCCGCGGGTCGAGGCGCCCGCGGGACGGGTGCGGCTCAGCGGCGCGGCGCCTTGACCTTGAGCGTCTTCGTCTCGGTCTTGCCGCCGGCGACGGCGGCGATGTGGACGGTCGCCTGTCCGTTGCTGCGGATCGCCTCCCGGGTCGGGGCGTCGAGCCGCACGACGACGCGGCGCGACTTCCCTGCGCGCAGCGTGAACGGCTGCTGCGCTCCGGGCTCCACGACGATCGCGCCCGTGCAGGCCGCGCGGCAGGCGACCTTCACCGACATGGTGCGCCCGGAGGGCGCGATCTTCACGCTGCCGGCCGAGACGCCCCTGAGGACGCTGCCGGTCGAGCCCGACGTCGTCGGCGTGCCCGTGGTTCCGGCGCCGGGCGTCGAGGACCGCCCGCGGATCCGGCGCAGCTTCACCCGGCCCTGCCAGGTCAGCGTGCAGGTCGCCTCACCGCCCTGGCGCACGCCCGGGCAGGCGGCGCCGGTGATCGTCCGCTCGGGCACGAGCTGCTCGATGTGACCCTTGCCGATGACGTCGCGCGGCAGCGTGAAGCGCAGGTCGAACGGCCCCTCCCCCACCTTGCCGTCGTCGATCAGCGTCGTCGCGGCGGTCCCGCGGTCGCCGCAGGTGAGCGAGACGTCGAGGCGGTCGAACGGCCGCAGGCCGATCTCGACATCGCCGTCCAGCCGGGCCAGCTCGCCGATCTCCTCCAGGCGCGTGAGGCCGGCCGCGGAGTCGAGGCCCGGGCTCGCCGTGCACGTCGCCTGCAGCGAGCTGCCGTCCGTGAACTGGTACCAGCCGAGGAACTCGCCCCCGACCAGGCCCTCGGTGCGGTCGGCCTCGGCGACGTCGAGCGGCGCGCCGTTGCGGAACGTCACCACGTCGAACTCGCCGGCGGCCGTGATCTCGAAGTCGTAGCGCTCGTCGGCGGTGTCGCCGCCGAGGTTGCGGTGCTCGTGGAACGCGTACGCCCCCCACGCGGAGTACTCGAGCTTGTAGCGGACCTCGCGGGGCTTCTTCGAGGCGGCATCGGCCGGCCTGGCGACGAAGGCGCCGGCGACGAGCGCAGGCGCGAGCGCCGCCGCGACGCGGCGGGTGAGACAGGCCCCATGCGCCCGAGTATCCGAGATGTGGACATCTCAGGTCGCCTCGAACGCTTGACGCTCGCGGATCAGCCGCAGCGTCCCTGGCGCCGTCGTCGAGGAGGCCGCTGACGCGCAGGTCGCGCAGCACGGCGGCGGGCGCCCGCTTGCGCCAGTACGAGCACAGCTCGATCCCGCCGCCCTGCACGCCGGCGACCCGGAAGCGCCGCGACCCCGGGCGCGGCCGCTTCAGCAGCGCCCCGGAGAACCCCTCGCCGACGACGTCGGCCCAGGCGAAGCGGACGGCACTCTCGCACATGCGCGGCCAGGGTCAGGCGCGGACCGCGATGATCGTCTTCCCCTTCCGGCGCGTGGTCGGGTTGAGCGCCGCGACCGCGTCGTCGAGCGGCGCGACGCCGTCGATGTGCGTCCGCAGGCGGCCGTCGCGCACGCGCTCGACGATCTCGCCGAGCTGCGCGCGGTCGGACTCGACCACGAAGTCGATCGCCCGGCCGTCCGCGGGATGCGTCTCGACCGGCCCGACGATGCTCACGAGCGTCCCGCCGGCCCGGACGAGGTCCGCCGACCTGCGCTGGACGTCGCCGCCGATGACGTCGAACACGAGATCGACCTCGCCGACGTCCTCGAGCGCGTCCTCGTCGAGGGCGATGAACTCGTGCGCTCCGAAGTCGAGGGCGGTCTGGCGGTCGGCGGCGCGCCCGGTCCCGATGACGTGCGCGCCGCACTCGCGCGCGAGCTGCGTCACCACCGTGCCGACGGCGCCGGCGGCGCCATGCGCGAGGAGGGTCTGGCCGGCCTGCAGGCGGCCGTGGTCGAACAGCCCCTGCCAGGCGGTCAGGCCGGAGATCGGCAGGCTCGCGCCGACCGCGAAGTCGACGTCGCCGGGCAGCGGCGCGAGGTTGCGCGCCTCGACGGCGACGTACTCCGCGAGGGTGCCGTCGCGGTGCCAGTCGGTGAGCCCGAACACGCGCTGGCCGACCGACACGCCCGTCGTGCCGTAGCCCAGGGCGCTCACCACGCCTGCGACCTCGTGGCCGGGGATCGACGGCGTGCGGTCGCGGTCCCGCCGGTCGGTCCACGTCGAGGGCCAGTCCCCGACGCGTGGACCTCGACGACGGCGTCGTTGATCGCCGCCGTGGGCTCAGGGTGCTCCACCAGGGTCATCCCGGCTGCGCCGGCGGCCTGGTCCGTCACCACGATCGCCTTCATCGGGCACCTCCTCGCATCGGTTGCGTGCCCGCCCGACAGTGTTGCGCTGCGCGCGCTCCCCGGGGGCTCGGTCCCTACCGCCTGGCGCGCACGACGAGCTGGCGGATCGTGTCGCCGGTGCCCGGCGTGTCGCCGGCCCGAGTCACGCTGCCGCGGACGTTCAGCTCGTGCCCGCGGGCCAGCGCGCGGCGGGTCGGCGGGTCGAGGGTGACGCGCACGGTCGTCGCGGGCTCGCCGACGACGACGGTGCCGGCGCCCCTGCCGACGACCGTGCCGGACATCGTGCGCAGCACGACGCGCTCGCGGGCCCGGGCGCCCATCTCGCCGAAGCCCTGGATGCGCACGAGCGCGTGGCGGCCGCGGATCGTCGCCAGGCTGTCGACGAACCGCGTGTGGACGCCGGCCGGACCGGCCTGCGCCGCCCGCGCGAGCCGCGACGGACCGGCGCCCGGCAGCCACTGCGTGACGCACCTGGTCCCGTCGGTCTCGACCGTCATGAACGACTCGATCGGCCGGAGCCCCAGCTGCGTCTCGCTCTGCGCGCCGAGCGTCGCGCAGGACAGCGTCGCTGAGCCCCCGAAGGGATCGGAGGCCACGTAGTCGACCGCGCCGGTGCCGCCCTCCCAGTCGACCAGCGTGACGCCCCCGTCCCCGGTGGACGTCCCCTTCACGGTCTGGCCGTACGACAGCCACGTCGAGTAGAAGGTCCCGGGGTTGCCGGAGCTCTGACACGCCGCGTCGTTGGTCGCGAGGAACGTCCCCAGCGGCGTCGGCTGCGTGACGCCGGGGACGAAGAGGCCGGTCGCGTTCGACCAGCACGGCGACCCGTCGTTCACGAGCTGCGGCGTCGCCGAGAAGCCGGAGTTCGTGGCGTCCATGAACGCGAACTGCGCGTCGCCGTGTGCGGTGCTCGCGCCGGCCGCCATCGCGGCGATCAGGAGCACGACGACGCGGCGCATCATCCTTGAGATCACAGGCCGTCCTTGGCTCGGGAGCGCGGCGACCCTACCAGCGCGCCCGGCCCCACCGCCAGCGCGGCTAGGGCCGCCGGCGTGGCGTGAGGACCTGACCGAGGGCGCCGCTGCGGAACCGCTGCTCGTCGACGACGTCGAGCTCGAGGTGCTCGCCGAGCGCGGCGAACGGGCTGCGCCCGGCGCCGATCGCGATCGGCACGGTCAGCAGCTGGTACTCATCGACCAGACCCAGGCGCGTCAGCGACTGGGCGAGGCCCGGGCCGCCGTGGACCAGGATCGTCCCCGGCTCGTCGCGCGCCTTCAGGTCCGCGACCGCCGCGCTCGGGTCGCGGAAGATCTCGGCCGGACCCCAGCCGGCGGTCTCCAGCGTGCGGGAGAACACGGCCTTCGGCTTCTCGTTCATCGCGGTGGCGATCGGCCCCCCCGACGCCATCCAGTGCGGGCCCATGATCTCGTAGCTGCGGCGGCCCATCGCGTGGACGCCCGCGTCGCGCAGCGCGCGCAGGGTCCACTCCCCCGAGTCCTCGCCGAACCACTCGAACATCCACTCGTGGGTGCCGTCGGGGCTGGTCGCGAACCCGTCGAGTGACACGACCATCTTGAGCACGACTCGTCTGTCGGTCATGCCGGTGGTGACTCCGCCGATCGCGACGACTCATCGGTCCCGCGGGATCGTCGCGCTCCCCCTCCCCTGCGTCGGAACCCCCCGCCGGGGGAACATCGCCGGAATGGGCGACCTCGTCGAGCGGATCACCTTCGGCAACGTCACCGAGGTGAAGGTCGTGCTCGCGTCGGTCGCGCTGGCGCTCGCCGTCTATCAGCTCGTGCTCATCTCGGTCGGCTACGGGAAGGTGCGCCCGCCGTTCCTCAGCGCCCGCGCCGCCTCGTGGACGCATCGCGCGTCGGGCGACGCGATCGTGGTCGTCATCGTCGTCGTCGCGCTCATGTGCGTGAGCGTGCTCGGGTTCGAGGACGACGAGCTGCTGCACGCGCTGTCGGGGTGCGCGCTGCTGGTCGTGCTCGGCGTCAAGATCGCCGTGCTGCGCTGGTGGGCCGCCGCGAGCCGCCTGCTGCCGGTCCTCGGCCTCGCCGCGTTCGCAGGACGCGCCGGTTGCGCTCGTAGCTCGAGTCGAACGGATCGTCGGGATGGCCCAGGCTCCCCCAGCTGCCCTGGACCGGCAGCCAGACGCCGAGCCGAGGCGACGCAAAAGGAAGATTGTTGACCGACATAGTGGAGTTTCTAGCATATGCGAAGGCATCTCGTATGTCGGAAGCCGAGGCGCGGCTATGCTGCCGGGCGCCGTGAACGCCTCCGGAGACGCCCCCACCAAGCCGCACAGCGGCGCGCAGTCCGCCGGTCGCGCGCTGGCGGTGCTCGACTGCTTCGCCGACGGAGCGCCCGATCGGGGCGTGACCGAGATCGCGCGGCTGGTCGGCCTGCGGGTGAGCACGGTCCACCGGCTCGTGCAGGCCCTCGTCGCCCACGGGTACCTCGAGCGCAACGGCTCCACGGACCGCTACCGGCTCGGCCCCGCGATCACCGCGCTCGCCCGAGCGCAGTTCCGCGCGAGCGGGCTGGACCGGGTCAAGGCGCGCATGGACTCGCTCTCGGACCTGACCGGCGAGTCCGTGACGCTCGGCGTCCGGGAGGCGAGCGAGATCGCGCTCGTCCTGCAGTCCAACGCGACCGCCCAGGCGCTGCGCTACGAAGAGCCTCCCGGCCTGCGCGCCCCGCTCAACTGCTCGGCGATCGGCAAGGCGATCCTGTCCCACGAGGCGCCGACGCGCGAGGCCGTCCGGGACGCGCGGCCGTTCGTGGCGGTCACCGACCGGTCGCTGAAGACCGAGGCGGCGCTCCTCGCCGACCTGCGCGCGGCGCACGAGCGCGGATGGGCGCTGCTCGACGAGGAGCGCGTCCCGGGCGTGCGGGCCATCGGCGTGGCCGTGTCCTCCGGCGCGGGCGCGCCGCGCGTGGGGCTGTCGGTGCAGGGGCCGGTCGTGCGGTTCGCCGACGAGCGCCTTCCCGAGCTCGCCGCGCATCTCCGAAAGGCCGCGGCGGACATCGCGGAGCTGCTGCCGCCCGGCTGGCCGTAGGGGCGCGTCAGAGCCCGGCGGCCTCCAGCGCGACCGCGATCACCGTCAGGACGAACGCGGCGAGCATCCCCCACCCCAGCGCGGTCAGCGTGGCGTCGACGAACCGCCCGATCCGCTCGCGGCGCGTCCTCGCCGGCGGCAGGCGCCGCAGCCGCCACCCCTCGCGCACGATGGCGGCCGCGCAGCACACCGCCAGCACCACCCACAGGCCGTTCCGGTCGACGCTCACCTCCGCGGATCCTGACAGGGCGACGGATCGCGTCTGCCTCGCGCACGGGCCGGGCACGTGCCTCGGCGATGCCTGTACGACGCGTTGTCATCGACCACATCACCCTCGGCGTGCGCGACCTCGAGCGCAGCCGCGCCTTCTACCGCGCCGCCCTCGCGCCGCTGGGCTTCGGAGAGCTCGACGTGGCCGGCGACGAGCGCTCCATCGGGTTCGGCCCGCCCGGCCTCGACGACTTCATCATCTCGCTCGACTACGACCCCGGGTCGACGCACGTCGCGTTCGCCGCCGAGGACCGCGAGCAGGTGCACGCCTTCCACGCCGCCGCGCTCGCGGCGGGCGGGCGCGACAACGGCGCGCCCGGCCCGCGCGCGGAGTACTCGCCCGGCTACTACGGCGCGTTCGTGCTCGACCCCGACGGCCACAACGTCGAGGCCGTGTTCCACGACCCCGACGGGGCGTAGCCGTCGGCGTCAGCGCTCGAGCGCCGCGAGGTCCTGGGCGTCGAGCCGCACCGCGCCCGCGGCGAGGTTCTCCTCGAGGTGCGCGATCGAGCTCGTCCCCGGGATGATGAGCATGCCGTCGTGGGCGAGCAGCCACGCGAGCGCGACCTGCGCCGGCGTGGCGCCGTGGCGCTGCGCGACCGCCGCGATCGCCGGGTCGGCCGCGAGCGCCGCCGGGCCGCCCCCGAACGCGGAGCCGAGCGGGAAGTACGGCACGTAGGCGATCCCGCGCTCCCGGCACAGGTCGACGACCGGCCGGTCGGCGCGGTCGAGGATGCTGAACGGGTTCTGGACCGCCGCGATCGGCGTGATCCCGAGCGCCGCCTCGACGTCGCCGGCGGAGACCGTCGACAGGCCGATGAGGTCGAGCTTGCCCTCTGCCCGCAGCTCGACGAGCGCGCCGACCTGGTCGGCGAGCGGCACCTCGTCAGCCGCCGGGCCGCCCACCCCGCGCCGCAGGTAGACGAGGTCGATGCGCTCGCGGCGCAGCAGGCGCAGGTCGGCCTCCAGCGTCGCGCGCAGCTCCTCGGGGCGGGAGGCCGGGATCCAGGCGCCCTGCGCGTCGCGGGCCCCGCCGACCTTCGTCGCGATGACCAGGTCGCCGGGGTACGGGTGCAGGGCCTCGGCGATCAGCTCGTCGACGACGTCGGGCCCGTAGACCTGCGCGGTGTCGATGTGGTCGACGCCGCGCTCGACCGCGCGGCGCAGGACGGCGCGGGCGGCGGCCGGGTCCGCGGGCGGGCCGAAGGCGTTGGGCCCGGCGAGCTGCATCGCGCCGAAGCCGATGCGGCGGACGGTGCGCGGGCCGAGCGGTGCGGTCTGGATGGTCGTGGTGGTGCTCATGGCCGCGCACGCTGAGCCGGCCGCAGCGCGCGCACCAGAGGGTGGGCGCAACCTCGGACGCAGCGTCCCACCCAGGACGCGGCGCGCCCCGGGTACCGTTGCGGCCATGCCCAAGAACGACGCGCTCCGCGAGTTCCTGCGCACCCGGCGGGCGCGGCTGCGACCGCAGGACGTGGGCATCGAGCCCCGCGGTCCGCGACGCGTCCCGGGCCTGCGCCGCGAGGAGGTCGCCATGCTCGCCGGCGTCAGCCTCGACTACTACGCGCGCCTGGAGCAGGGCCGCGACCTGCAGCCGTCCGACCAGGTGCTCGACGCGATCGCGCGGGCCCTGCGCCTCGCCGACGTCGAGCGCGAGTACCTGCGCAACCTCGTGCGCTCGACGGTCGCCGTCCCCGAGCCGCGCGCGCTCGAGATCCCGCCGCTCGGCTCCGGGGAGCGGATGCTGCTGGACGGCCTGTCGCTGCCCGGGCTCATCGTCGACGTCCGCGGCGACGTGCACGCGATGAACCGCCTCTGCCGGGCGCTGCTGGTCGGCCTCGAGCCGATGCCCTCCCCCGCCTCCAGCCATCCGCGCTGGGTGTTCCTGGAGCCGGCGACGCGGGAGCTGTTCACCGACTGGGAGATGATCGCCCGCGCCAGCGTCGGCGTCCTGCGCGAGGCGGTCGGCCGCCATCCGCGCGACCGCGGGCTGCAGGCGCTGGTCGGCGAGCTGTCGGTCGCGAGCCCCGAGTTCCGCACGTGGTGGGCCGACCACGAGGTCGACACGCGCTGCCGCGGCCGCAAGCGCCTGCGCCATCCCGTCGTCGGCGACCTCGTGGTCCACACCGAGACGCTCCGGCTCCACGACGGCGACCGCTGGCTGTTCGCGTACGCGACCGAGCCGGGCTCCGCGTCCGAGCAGGCGATGCGGCTGCTGGGCACGTGGGCGGCGACGCAGGACGCCGAGGCGGCGCCCGAGGCTCAGCCCGTGTCGGGCTCGATGCGGAACACCGGGTAGTCGCCGGCGACCGCGGCGAACTCGGCAATGGGCGCGCGCGGGTCGACGGGGATGTGCGGCCGGCCGCCGGGCGCCAGCTCCACGTAGCGCTTGAGGATCGGCGCCCGCTCCGGCGCCGGGACCTCCACCAGGCGCACGGGCGTGCGCCGGCCGTGGCGCAGCACCGCGCGTCCGCCGGCGGCGCGCACGTTGGCGACCCAGCCGGCCCGCTCGCCCAGCATCGAGACGAGGTAGCGCTCGCCGTCGACGTCGGCGATCACGACGGGCATCGAGCGGATGCGCCCGCTGCGCCGCCCGGGCACCTCGAGCGTCTGCACGCGATGCGGCGGCAGGCCGAGCGCCGCCACGATCGCCTGCCAGCGGTTCAGCGCGCGGGCCACGGCGTTGGGCCGCGGGCCGCGGTACATCCAGCGGAGCAGGTCGCCGTAGCCGGGCATGGACGCATCCTGCCGCACCGCGACGCCCGCCTCCCGGCCGAGGACGAGCCGGAGCACGATCCTGTGCGGAATCCGTATACGATCCGGCTGCCGTTTCGTATCGGGTCGGAGGAGAAGGCCGTGTCGCTGCAGTGGGATTCGGACGTCGACGTCGTCGTGGTCGGGTCGGGGGCCGCCGGGCTCACCGCGGCCGTGTCGGCCGCCGAGGGCGGGCTGTCGGTCCGCCTGCTGGAGAAGTCGTCGCTGCTGGGCGGCACCACCGCGGTCGGCGGCGGCGGGATCTGGATCCCCGGCAACCCGCACGTGCGCGCGATGGGCCTCGACGACGATCGCGACGAGGCGATCGCCTACGCGCTGAGCACCACCGGCGGCCAGGCGCCGGACCCCGCGCTGGTCGAGGTGTACGTCGACAAGGCGCTCGAGGCGACCGCGTTCCTGGAGGCCACGACGCCGGTCGAGTTCTTCGTCGCCGAGGTGTTCAGCGACTACTACCTCGACCGCGCCGGCTCGCGGCGGCTCGGGCGCACGCTCGACAACGCCCCCTACCCCGCGCGCGACGAGCTGCCCGAGTGGGACGCGCGCATCCGCCGCACGCCCCACTACCCGGCGCTCACGCTCGACGAGATCTCCCGCGGCGCGCCCGGCGACGGCGACCGCAGCGGCGGCGCCGGCGCGGCGCCGTTCGGCCCGGCGATCCTGGCGATCGCCGAGGAGCGCGAGGCGGCCGGCGTCCGCACGCTCGGCGAGGCGCTCGTCGCCCGCCTGCTGCGCGGCGCGCTCGACCTCGGCGTCGCGGTCGACACCGACGCGCCCGTGCGCCGCCTCGTCCTCGACGACGACGGCGCGGTGACCGGCGTCGTGGCGGAGCTCGGCGGCGAGCGCCACGCGATCCGCGCGCACGCCGGCGTCGTGCTCGCCAGCGGCGGGTTCGAGTGGAACCGCGACCTCGTGCGCGCGTACCTGGGCGTGTCGGAGCTGAAGCCGGTCAGCGCGCCCACCAACGTCGGCGACGGGCTGATCATGGCCCAGGAGGCCGGCGCGCTCATGGGCAACATGACCGAGGCGTGGTGGTTCCCGACCACCGGGCCCGGCGCCGAGACCTACGACGGCGCGCCGCTGTACCAGGTCGGCACCCCGCGCAGCGAGCCCGGCTGCATCGTCGTCAACGCCGCCGGGCGCCGCTTCGCCAACGAGGCCTGCTGCTACGCCGACTTCGGGCGCACGCTGCGCGCGTTCGACTCGGTCGCCGGCCGCCAGGCCAACGAGCGCGCCTGGGCGATCTTCGACCGGACGGTGCGCGACCGCATCGAGCTCGGCGGCCTGAGGCCGGGCGCGCCCACGCCGGCCTGGGTCCGGGAGGGCGACACGCTCGAGCAGCTCGCGCGGCGGGCCGGGATCGACCCCGACGGGCTCGCTGACGAGGTCGAGCGCTTCAACGGCTTCGTCGCCGACGGCGAGGACCGCGACTTCGCCCGCGGGACGCTGTGGTTCGAGGGCTTCACCTCGGGCGGCCCGAGCCCGGAGACGGCGCTAGCGCCGATCGGGACGCCGCCGTTCTACGCGGTCGAGATCCACAACGGCGTGCTCGGCACGAACGGCGGGCCGCGCATCGACGCCGACGCGCGCGTGCTGTCGGCGCGTGGCGGCGTCGTCGAGGGGCTCTACGCGGCCGGCAACGTCGCGGCGTGCGTGTTCGGCCCCGGCTACCCGGCCGGCGGCGCGACGCTCGGCCCGGCGATCACGTTCGGCTACCTCGCCGGGCGCCACCTCGCCACGCGGCGCGCCGCGGCGGCTCAGGAGCGCGCGGCGACCTGAACGTCGGTCCCGTCGGCCACGAACAGGCCCTCGACGGAGAAGTAGCGCTCGCCCGTGTCGTAGCAGAAGGTCAGCACCGTGCTGCCCTCGGGGATCTCCGGCAGCTTCTGGGCGACCGCGGCGAGCGCGGCGCCCGAGGACGGGCCGACGAAGATGCCCTCCTCGCGCGCGCACCGCACGGCGTACTCGTAGGCGGCCTCCTCGGTGACCTGGATCGTGCCGTCGAGCGTGTCGACGTGGAGGTTGGCCGGCACGAACCCGGCGCCGATGCCCTGCAGCCGGTGCGGGTTGGGCGCCCCGCCGCTGATGACCGCCGACTTCGTGGGCTCGACGGCGAACGTCCGCATCTGCGGGAAGCGCGGCTTGAGCGCCTCGCTGACGCCCGTGATGTGGCCGCCCGTGCCGACGCCCGTGATGAGGAAGTCGATGCCGTCGGGGAAGTCGCGCAGGATCTCGGCGGCCGTCTGGTCGTGGTGGACCTGCGGGTTGGCCGGGTTCTCGAACTGCTGCGGGATCCAGGCGCCCTCGATCTGGGCGGCCAGCTCATGGGCGCGCGCGATCGCCCCCTTCATCCCGCCCTCGCGCGGCGTCAGCTCCAGCTCGGCGCCGTAGGCGGCCATCAGGCGGCGGCGCTCGATCGACATCGACTCCGGCATGACGAGGATGAGCCGGTAGCCGCGGACCGCGGCGACCATCGCCAGCCCGATGCCGGTGTTGCCGGACGTCGGCTCGATGATCGTGCTGCCCGGCCCGATCACGCCGCGGCGCTCGGCGTCCTCGATCATCGAGAGGCCGATGCGGTCCTTGATCGAGCCGCCCGGGTTCGCGCGCTCGGCCTTCATCCACACCTCGACGTGCGGGTGGTCGGCGAAGAGCCGGTTGATCCGGATGTGGGGCGTGTCGCCGATGGTCTCGAGGATGTTGGCGGCCTTCACGGTGGGCTCCTGGGGCTAGATGTTGAACTCGAGCAGCTCGTCGCCGCGGGTGCGCTCGTCGATGCGCGCCGTGGGCGTCACGACCGACTGCGCGGGGACGCTGCGCGTCAGCCACACGTTGCCGCCGATGCGGCTGCCGTTGCCGATGACCGTGTCGCCGCCCAGGATCGTGGCGTTCGCGTAGATCACCACGTCGTCGCCGATCGTCGGGTGGCGCTTGGTGCGCGCCATGCCCTTGTCGACGCTCAGCGCCCCGAGCGTGACGCCCTGGTACAGCTTGACGCGGTCGCCGAGCACGGCGGTCTCGCCGATCACGATGCCCGTGCCGTGGTCGATCGCGAACGACTTCCCGATCCGCGCGCCGGGATGGATGTCGATGCCGGTCTCGCGGTGGGCGATCTCGGTCAGCACGCGCGGCACGAGCGGGACCTCGCAACCCTGCAGCTGGTGCGCGAGCCGGTACACGGCGGTGGCGCGGAAGCCCGGATAGGCGAGGATCACCTCGTCGACGGAGTGGGCGGCCGGGTCGCCGTCGCAGATCGCCTGCGCGTCGAGCAGGAGCGCCTCGCGGATCGCCGGCAGCGCCTCCATGAAGCGCTCGAGCACGGTGTCGGGCGACGCGCAGTGCGTCTCGGGCAGCCGCAGGACGTCGGCCAGCTCCCGCTCGACCCGGGCCAGCTCCTCGGCGACGTCGCCGGCCCGCCCGCCGACCTCGGCGGCGAAGTGCGGGAACAGCAGCGCCAGCGTGTGGCGCGCGAACCGCTCGCACAGCTCGTGCAGCCGCGGCGGCAGCGCGTACGCCTCGCGATCGCGCGCGAGCCGCTCGAGAAACGCCGCGTCGATGCCTCGCCCGGCGGTGGAGGCCATGCACCGACAGTAGCCCGTCGCGGCGCCGGTCCG